>Ga0102830_1000410_pt1 | contig 19385 bp, 16 predicted proteins | sample ColrivemetaGS703_FD_84511 | JGI IMG/M metagenome (GOLD analysis project Ga0102830, IMG submission 84511) | Estuarine microbial communities from the Columbia River estuary - Freshwater metaG S.703 | ecosystem: Environmental > Aquatic > Marine > Intertidal zone > Estuary | place: USA: Columbia...
CGCTGTGAAAGACGCATTGACATGACCGACCTTGATATCGCCCACGCCGCTATGGACGCTGACCCCGAGAATGACGCCAAGCGGCTGCAATTCTATGAGCGGCTGGCTGACACCGAGTTGTTTATGCTGCTGGGGGCCGAAGCCGAGGGCGACAAGGTCGAACCCGAACTCTTTGAAATCGAAGACCAAAACTTTGTGCTGATCTTTGATCGCGAAGAACGGCTTGCGCAATTTGTGGGCCGTGAAGCGCCCTATGCGGGGCTGTCAGGGCGCGTGCTGTGTAACATGGTTGCGGGCCAAGGCATCGGTTTTGCGCTGAACCTCGAAGTGGCGCCTTCTGCGATGCTGATCCCTGCCGAGGCGGTCGAATGGCTGAACGCCACGCTCGACAACAAGCCTGATGAAACAGAGGCGCGGCTCTCGGAAGTTTCCGCGCCCAAGGGCCTCCCAGAAGCCGTGGTGACAGGCCTTGATCGCAAGCTCGCGATTGCCGCTGGATTGGCGAATATCGCCTACCTTGCCGCTGCGAAATACGACGACAATTCACGCGGCCATGTTCTTGTGTTCATTGACGCCGTTCCCGGTGCGCAGGATGCACTTGCGCGGGCGGCGGGTGAGGCACTGACGTTCTCAGGCATTGAAGCTGGCACGATGGATGTGATGTTTGCACGTGGCTCTGATCCGCTTGCAGCGCACCTGGCCAAGGTCGGACTGCGCTTTGATCTGCCTGCGTTGCACGACCCGCAGGCACCCTCTGCGCCCGGTATGGACCCGAACCGCCCGCCGAAACTGAAGTAGCCTCCGGCGGGAGTATTTCGAACAAAGCGAGGCGGGTCAGTAACCTGCGTTGCGGTCCACGAGGTGCAGGAATGGCAGGCCATCCTCGCCGCGTTTGATGTTTTGCGCGATGATTTGTGCGGCCGTGTCAGGGCGGGTGGTCGAGGCGATATGCGGGGTCACAGTCACTTTTGGATGCGCCCAATAAGGGTGATCGGTCGGCAAAGGTTCAACGCGGAACACATCCAATGTGGCGTGCCCGATCTGGTCGTTATCCAAGGCGGCAAGCAAAGCATCATCGTCGATCAAAGGCCCACGCCCAGGATTGATGATAAACGCACCCTTTGCCAAAAGCGCGAGGCGGTCCGCGTTGAGCGTGTTCTCTGTGGCGGGCGTTGAGGGCAGCAAGAGGATCACAACTTGGGCACCCGTCAACGCCTCGGTCAGTCCAGCTTCGCCGTGCAAACATTTGATCCCGCTCACGTCTTTGGGATTGCGCGACCAACCCGTGACGGGAAAGCCCAAGGTGTTCAGCGCCTGACCGCAAGCTTCTCCCAACGCACCAAGCCCCAAGATCGTGACAGGGCGCGCCTCAGCCAGCGGCGGATAATCTAAGCGCCACACGCCATCTTGCCCCAGAATATGTGTATCCATGCCAAGGTGGTGGCGCATCGTATGGCCCACGACCCATTCGACCATGCCGCGCGTCAAGCCGTGATCGACCATGCGGGCCAATGGCTGCGTCAGGGTATGATTGCCCACGACCGTTTCCACCCCTGCCCAAAGGCTCATCACCGCCTTGGTCTTCGCACAAGGCGTGAAATCTGTGACGGGACCATTGGGGGCAAAGACGATGTAATCGACGTCCGAGGGGGCATGATCACGGGCCAAATCGACCTGCAAGCCAGCGGCCTCAAACGCGCGGGTCAGCGGCGTTTCATACTCGTCCCAAGCGGCGGGTTTAGCGGAAAATAGAACTTTTAGCATTAGCGTGGCCTATGAACATGGGCGCTTTGGATCAAGCCAAAAGCCACCAAAAGCACAAGCATCGCAGATCCACCGTAACTGACAAGCGGCAACGGCACACCCACAACGGGGGCCAGTCCCGTAACCATCGCCATGTTCACAGCAAAGAACAAAAAGAACGTCATCGCAATGCCCAAGGTCATCAAGGACGCATAGCGATCCTTATTCGACATCGCAGAGGCGAAACAGAAAACGATGATCAACACGTAAAGCATCAGCAGGGCAAATGCGCCAACAAAGCCGAACTCTTCGGCCAAGGTGGTAAAAATAAAGTCGGTATGTTTTTCGGGCAAAAAGTTAAGGCGCGACTGGGTGCCTTGCATAAAACCGCGCCCCGTCCAGCCGCCAGAGCCAAAGGCGATCTTCGCCTGCGTGATGTGATAGCCCGCACCAAGCGGATCATTGGAAGGGTCCAAAAACGTATCAATCCGGCGGTACTGGTAGTCTTTCAACAACTGCCAGGTTGTGCCGCGGCTCTTGAATACGGCGACAATCATGCCGATGCCAGCAGCGAATACCGTGCCGAAATAGGCCCAATGTACGCCTGCGGCAAACATGATCGTGGCCCCACCAAACAACAGCAAAATCGCGGTGCCAAGGTCAGGTTGACCGAGCACAAGCGCCGTTGGCACAAGGATAATAATTACAGGGATAATCACCCAGATCGGGTGGGATGTTTTGTTTGTCGGCAGCCAGTCGTAATAGGCAGCAAGCACCATGACGAGGGTAATTTTTGTCAGCTCAGAAGGCTGCAAGCGCATGAACCCAAGGTCGATCCAGCGCTGGGCACCCATGCCGACCTCACCAAACAATTCAACCGCGACCAGCAACAGCAGGGATCCTCCAAACGCCACAACCGAGACGTTGCGCCAGAACCAGATGGGCACCATCGCCACACCAATCATCAGCACCATACCTGCGCCAAAGCGTTTGACTTGGGGCGCCATCCACGGGTCAACAGAGCCCCCCGCAACGGAATAAAGCATCACAAACCCAGCACAGGACACAGCCGTCAGCAGAATGATAATAGGCCAGTTGAGGTACAAAAGCTTGCGAAACCCCGTGGGCACGTATTTGGTGTTATATTCAAGATAACTCATAGCTTACGCGCGCTCCAACCCATGTGATCCTGGTGAGATGCGTTCGCGGATTTTGCGTTGCTGCTCTTGGATTTTGCCGCGCACATTTGACGGGTAGGCGCTTAGCGGCGGCTCGCCCTCATAGAGCGCTTGCAGCATGATGTCGCGGGCAATTGGGGCCGCAGCAGCAGAGCCACCACCGCCATGTTCCACAATCATGGCCACGGCAAAGCGCGGGTTGTCGACAGGCGCAAAGCTCACGAAGAGCGCGTGGTCACGGCGTTCCCACGGCAAATCGGCGTTGCTTGTGACACCCTTCGCGCGTTCTTCGGCTGTGATACGGCGGACTTGGCTGGTGCCTGTTTTACCGGCCATTTTCATCGCCACTTCTGTGATCCGCGACCCGTAAGCAGTGCCGCGTGAACTATTGATCACGTCCGACATCGACTCGCGGATGCGGCGTAGGTTGTTTTCGTTGATGCCTTGGTTTTCACCACGCCCGCTGGGTTGTTCAACCCCGTCAATGGCGCGCACAAGGCGGGGGGTAATCTCGCGGCCCGTCGCAATGCGCGCCGTCATAACCGCGAGCTGTAACGGGGAAGACAGCACATAACCCTGACCAATGGACGCGTTGACGGTATCGCCGATGCGCCAATCTTCGCCCCGCACGTCTTTCTTCCACGCCTTGTCGGGGGTCAGGCCCTCGGCTACGGCCGACAGCGGCAAATCATGACGCACGCCCAAGCCCAGCTTGCGGGCCATCTCGGCGATTTTGTCGATGCCGACGCGTTGGCCAATCTCATAGTAATAACAGTCGCAGGATTGTTTCAGGCTTTCGTGCAGGTTGATATTACCGTGGCCCGCGCGTTTCCAACAGTGAACGCGGGTGCCGTAAACCTCGACCCAACCTTTACAGTGGATGGTTTCTTCTGCGGTAACTTTACCATCTTCAAGGGCGGCCAAAGCGGTGACCATCTTAAACGTCGATCCCGGAGGGTAGGTGCCTTGCACAGCTTTCGCCGCGAGTGGGCGGTAAATGTTCTCGTTGAGATCGCGCCAGTTTTTGGTGGAAATACCGCGCACAAACAGGTTGGGATCAAATGTCGGGGCAGAGGCCACAGCACGCAAATCGCCATTCTCAAGATCGATCACAACCGCGCCCGCGGATTCGCCCTCTAGTCGTGCCTGCACATATGACTGCAATCGCGCATCGATCGTCAATTGGACATCCGCGCCTGACGTGCCCTCTTTGCGGTCAAGTTCGCGCATCACGCGGCCAATGGCGTTAACCTCAATCCGCTTGGTGCCAGCAGAGCCGCGCAATTGATGTTCAAGCTTGTTCTCGGCACCCGTCTTGCCGATCTGGAATTTGGGGATCTGTAAAAGCGGGTCTTGGTTGTCAATGCGGCTGAGGTCGTAGTCAGACACAGGGCCGACGTAGCCAACAACATGGCCCAAATCAGCGCCCCATGGATAAGCGCGGCTCAGGCCAACTTCGGCGGTGATGCCGGGCAGGGCGGGGGCGTTGATATTGACCCGCGCCACATCATCCCACGTCAATCGGTCTGCAATTGTAACAGGGACAAAAGGCGATCTGCGCATCATCTCTTCCATCGCCCGCGCAAGGTTTTCTGGATCAATTTGTACGATTTTGGTCAAGCGTTCCAACACCTCGCCCACGTCGCCCGCATCTTCGCGCACCATTACAACGCGGTAATTCTGTTCATTCGCAGCAATCGGCAACCCGTTGAGATCAAAGATCAACCCACGCGCAGGCGGCAGCAAACGAATGTTGATGCGGTTCTCTTCGGCAAGCAGGCGGAACTGGTCGGCTTGCTCGATTTGCATCGATTGCATCCGAAACCCCAATGCGCCAACAACACCGAGTTGCGCGGCACCAATCACAAGTGCGCGCCTGCTAATGCGGCGGGCGCTGTCTTCGTTGTCTCGTGCGTTACGTTTCACAGGCGGTGTCCTCGGTTATCGACTTGCCCCAAAGCTGGGCGGCTGACGCCAAATAGAAAATGCGCGACCACCACAACCAATGGGAAGAATATGATTGTCATGACCATTTGGATCAAGGTTAGACCCAATGGTGCCTGATCTGACATCACAACCATGAGAACAGCGCGATTTACCAAAGTAATCGCCAAAATTCCCAGCGCCACGGACCCCCACTCAAGCGCAAACGGCATGTTGCGGATACCTTTGGCACGGGTGCGGATGATTTCCGTCAGAATCACAACCAACCCAGACCACAGCCCCGGAGGCCGTTGGAAAAGCAAATCAGCCAAGAAAAACACCAAAGCAATAACAAGAATCGGCGAATACTCAGGCCGACGAGACACCCAGACCAAAGTGGCCGCAAGCAACCAATCAGGTGCTGCCCAAATATGCGGGCGGGTGTCCAAAGGCAAAAGCTGGGCAAAGACCAGAACAGTGGCGATTGCCAAAAATATGGATCTGCCAAGCCAAATGCGGGTTGTTGGCGTCTCAGCCATCGGCGGGCTCCACCGCGACATCTGGTTCCGCGACTGGCAGCGCAGGCAAGGTCGCAGGGGCCAAAAGCCCACCTGGATCAGTGATAACCTCATGGGCGCGGGCACGCAAAACGCGCAAGAATTCAAGCCGCTCGTAATCGGCAGACAGGCGCACGCGCAGGCGGCGATCAGACCCAAGGGCCACTTGGCCGACGAGCAAATCCGCAGGGAAAACGCCCCCGTCACCCGAGGATACAACGCGGTCACCTGGTCTGACGACATCAGGGTTTTCCAAAAACTCAATCGGCGGGTTCAACGTGTTATCTCCTGTCAGGATCGCTTTTTGGCCCGAAGGTTGGATCGTTACAGGAATGCGGCTTGATGTATCGCTCAGCAAAATCACCCGAGACGTGCGTTGCCCGACACCCGAAATACGACCCACAAGCCCGATGCCATCCATCGTCGGCCAGCCATCAATAATCCCGTCACGCGCGCCGACATTTAGCAACACAGATTGCCGAAACGGAGAGCCGCTATCGGTCAAAACAACGCCCGTCACATAGGTAAACTTTGGATCAAGGCGCACGTTGTTGAGGTCCAAAAGCTTGGCGTTCTCTTGCTCAAGCTGCAAGGCGGCCTCTTTCCACGCTTTCATCTGCTGCAATTCGCGGCGCAGGTCGTTGTTCTGGGCTGCAAGCTGTTGGTAGGACTGAAAATCGCTGACAAGGTTCGCAACGCCCGTCACGGGGGCCATCGCCCATTCAAACGACGGCACAACGCGGTCGATAACAGCGGCGCGGAACCGTTCCACCCGAGGGCTATCAATGCGCCAGATCAGGAAAACACCCAAGAGCGCAAAGACGATCAGCCCGACCAGCAATCTGCGGATCGGGCCGAAATAGTCTTCGGATTTGTGGTCTTTGGCCAAGTAAGGCCCCTTCGCTTAGCTATCGTAGTCGATGACGTGGCGCAGTTGCTTTTCGTACTCAAGCGCCTTGCCTGTGCCCAAAGCCACGCAATTCAGGCTCTCGTCTGCGACCGAAATAGCAAGGCCGGTCTGCTCGCGCAGAGCCAGATCAAGCTGGCCGAGCAAGGCGCCGCCACCTGTCAGCATCACGCCGCGGTCAACAATATCTGCGGCCAAATCTGGCGGCGTTGCTTCCAGCGCTGTCATAACAGCTTCGCAAATCTGCTGCACGGGTTCGGCCAAGGCTTCGGCGACTTGTGCCTGAGAAATTTCGGTCTCTTTTGGAACGCCATTGAGCAGGTCACGGCCACGGATATGCATCGACTGGCCACGGCCATCGTCGGGCATGCGTGCGGTACCGATAGATGTCTTGATCCGCTCTGCTGTAGATTCACCAATCAACAGGTTATGCTGGCGGCGCAAATAGTTGATAATCGCCTCATCCATACGGTCACCGCCGACGCGCACGGAACGGGCGTAAACGATATCGCCGAGCGACAGAACCGCGACCTCAGTCGTACCACCACCGATGTCCACAACCATGTTACCGGTGGGGTCGGTGATCGGCATGCCAGCCCCGATAGCGGCAGCAATCGGCTCTGCAATCAGGCCCGCGCGACGCGCACCAGCGGATAGTACCGACTGACGGATCGCACGTTTTTCGACAGGTGTCGCGCCATGTGGAACACAGACGATAATCTTTGGCTTAGAGAACGTGGACCGCTTTGCGACCTTGCGGATGAAGTGTTTGATCATCTCTTCGGCTGTGTCAAAGTCGGCAATCACACCGTCACGCATCGGGCGAATAGCTTGGATTGATCCAGGTGTCCGGCCCAGCATCAGCTTGGCGTCTTCGCCCACGGCGAGAACCTTTTTCACACCGTCTTTGATGTGGTAGGCGACAACCGACGGCTCGGACAAAACGATGCCCTTTCCGCGAACATAGATCAGCGTGTTCGCCGTCCCGAGGTCAATCGCCATGTCAGACGAGAACAAGCTTCCGAAAATCGCCATGGTGCAGCAAATCCTTGCGAATAGTAAAAATAACCGTCGCGACTCCCCCGTCGCAACCCATTGGCCTTATAGGCATGGGTTTCGTGGGGCGAAAGAGGCAATTCTGAGAAGGGGTGTCGGACGCGTGGACAACGTGGAATTCGGCTGCGCTCAAAAGTCAGAAAAATGTTCGAAAAAATCAACTATTGGCAAAATCTGGCGCTCAACAGATCAAATCATGTTGTAAAAGTGAAAGGCGGCGTTTTACCGCCGCCCTTCGAAATTATCAGCTATCCTTGTAGGAAACGCCCTTGGTATCGTATCCAACTTGGCTTTGCTCACGGCGTACCATCAAGCGGTTCAATGCGTTGATATAGGCCTTCACCGAGGCCACAACTGTGTCGGTATCGGCTGATTGACCCGTCGCGATGCGGCCTTCTTCTTCCATGCGGACAGACACAGTTGCCTGCGCATCCGTGCCTTCAGTGACGGCACTCACTTGGTAAAGTTGCAGACGCGCAGAGTGTTCCACCAACGCCTTCACGGCGTTAAATGCCGCATCGACAGGGCCGTCACCCGTCGCATGTGTGCTCGCTTCTTTACCATCAATGGTAAGCGTCAAATCCGCGGTTTGCGGTCCCTCAGTTCCGCAAACAACGCGCAAGGATTTCAGCTTCACGCGGTCCTCTTCACCTTCATTCTGGCGAATGATCGCGATCAGATCGTCGTCGTAAACTTCCTTTTTACGGTCGGCCAATTCCTTGAACCGGACAAAGACATCAGCCAGTTGATTGTCGGCCATATCGTAACCAAGCTCGGTCAGTTTCGCGCGCAACGCAGCACGACCCGAATGCTTGCCCAGCGGCAGAGACGTGCCCGCAAGACCGACGCTTTCAGGGCGCATGATCTCGAAGGTATCTTTGTTCTTGAGCATCCCGTCTTGGTGAATGCCGCTCTCATGCGCGAACGCATTCTTGCCTACAATCGCCTTGTTGAACTGTACGGCAAAACCAGAAACAGTCGCCACACGGCGCGATATGTTCATGATCTTGGTCGTATCGATGCGGGTCGTATACGGCATGATATCGTGGCGTACCTTAAGGGCCATCACAACCTCTTCCAGCGCAGTGTTGCCCGCACGTTCGCCGAGCCCGTTGATCGTACATTCGATCTGCCGCGCACCACCTTCAACAGCGGCCAGCGAGTTCGCCGTCGCCATGCCAAGGTCGTTGTGGCAGTGGGTCGCAAAGATCACATCATCCGCACTCGGCACATTGGCAATCAAACGGCGGATCAGGTCCGCACTCTCGACAGGGGCGGTATAGCCAACCGTGTCAGGAATGTTGATCGTGGTCGCACCTGCTTTGATCGCAATCTCGACAACGCGGCAGAGGTAATCCCATTCGGTCCGTGTCGCATCCATCGGTGACCACTGGACGTTGTCGCAAAGGTTGCGTGCATGCGTAACCGTGTCGTGAATCCGCTCGGCCATCTCGTCCATCGTCAGGTTCGGGATCGCGCGGTGCAATTCGGAGGTACCGATGAACGTGTGAATGCGCGGCGATTTCGCGTGCTTCACAGCCTCCCAGCAACGGTCGATGTCTTTGTAGTTCGCACGGGCAAGACCGCAGATCGTGGCGCCTTTGGACAGGCGCGCGATCTCGGACACGGCCTTAAAATCGCCCTCAGAGGCAATCGGGAAACCAGCCTCGATAATATCGACGCCCATTTCGTCCAAAAGCTCGGCAATCTCAAGCTTTTCGGAGTGGGTCATGGTCGCACCGGGGGATTGCTCACCATCGCGCAGCGTGGTGTCGAAAATCAACACGTTATCAGTCATTTTGGGTATTCCTTGTTGGCCTTAGCTATTGGTGGTGCGTATCCCCTCTGAGCGGTCGCACCGACATGGCACGCTCAGAGGCAGCTAAGGAGTAGCAACGCACGCAGGTTCAGACCCAAAGGGCCACCTGAAATGATATGTACGTTTGTATTCATGTCGCGGACTATACCGAGGATTCGCGCGATGAAAACCCCGTTTATGGGGGCCAGCCCCCAAACCCAGCCCCCAAACCGCGTGGGTATTTGCGATCAAAAGAGGAGAAAGGCTGGTCAAGTGTCCTGTGCGACCTATAATTTGACAGATGACAAAAGCACTCATCATTGGCGCTTCGGGCGGAATTGGGGCTGCGTTGGCTGCGGCCTGCGCGGGCCACGAGGTCAGAGCGCTTTCACGGCGCGACGATGGATTTGATGTGACCGATCCCGCATCGGTGGATCGCGCTCTTGGCGCTTTGGACGGGCCTTTTGATCTGATCATCGTGGCGATTGGTATCCTCGGCATGCCTGAAAAATCGCTCGCGGCGATTGATGCGAGTGCCATGGCGCAAGTCTTTGCGGTCAATACGATTGGGCCCGCGCTGATCCTGCATCACGTGCCGCGTTTGCTTGGAACCAGCGGTAAAGTGGCTGTGCTCTCGGCCCGTGTAGGCTCCATTGGTGATAACCGCATCGGCGGTTGGCACAGCTACCGTGCCTCAAAGGCCGCGCTCAATCAGATCATTCACGGGGCCGCGATTGAATTGTCACGCACTCATAAGGGTTCGATCTGCGTGGCCTTGCACCCCGGAACTGTCGCGACAGAGTTCACAGCAAAATATGCGGGCAGACATGCCACCGTCACTCCCGAGGAGGCCGCGAGCAACCTGCTCTCAGTCATCGCCGCATTGACCCCCAGCCAATCGGGCGGATTTTTCGACTATAGCGGGGCTGAGGTGCCGTGGTAGTCAATCCGTGAACTTTGAACGGATTTGATTCGATGCATTTCATTAGAGCCGTCATTCTTGGGGCAACTTTTTGTGCTGTGGCTGCTTTTTCCCAAGAAATGACGCCCCAATCGCGGGTCGATATCAAGACGTCCTATGAGGCGGATCAAGCGAGTGCGGCATTGTTACCCGTAATCCTCCGCCAAGCGATTTTTATCGCGGAAGACAAACACATCTATGAGCGCTCTCTGTTTCGCTCCCCAATGCTAAGCTATTTTTCGTTGACTATGACCGATACCAAGCAAACGGGGATCAACTTAGAACTTCTTTAGGACGACTGTGGTTTCAGGTTCGAGTAGCGCTTGCACTGACGAAGGATGAGTTTCTGAATTGGTACGCGCAAAAGGTCTATTTGGGCCTAAACTGCTTTGGCGTTGAAGACGCGGCGATGGCTTATTTTGGTAAGTCTGTTGATGAACTCACCTTAGAAGATGCTGCTTTACTGGCGGCATTGCCAAGGGCACCGAGCCAGTACAATCCAGAACGTAACGCGGATCGTGCCATTGAACGGCGCAATTTTATCATCGACGAGATGTTGGAGGCGGGTCTAATCGCCTCCGGTCAGGCAGAGCAAGCAAGCGAAACAGATATTGCTTTGCGTTCGCTATTGGTCCCTTGCCAGAACTAACCGCTTACTGATCCGCTGCTGGTGCCGCTACTTCATCGGCAGTTTCGCTTGGCAAAGCTGCAACCGTTGGCGCTTCGGCAGGGGCTTCTTCGGCTTTGGCTAGCGCGCCCTCAACCCAGTCGCCCGTCGCTTCTTCGCCTGTTTTATAGCGCATCGTGCCCGCGCCCTGACGGCGGCCATTCACGAACATGCCCTCATAGACGTCACCGTTGGCATAGGTCGCGATGCCAATACCACTGATCTCGCCGTCGGCCCATTCGCCCTCGTATTTGAAACCATCGGGCAGGGTGATCACACCTGCGCCGTGGCGTTGGCCATCTTTGAATTCACCAATGTAGACTGTGCCATCTGCATAGGTTGCGGTGCCCGCGCCATTGCGCTGACCGTCAGCCCATGTGCCATCATAGCTATAGCCGTCAGCATAGGTCATCTTGCCTTTGCCGTGGTTTTTCGCGTCTTTGAACTCGCCATCGTAAACCAGACCGTTGGCATATGTCGCGATGCCGCGTCCGTTGATCACGCCATTGGACCATGCGCCGTCATAGCTTGAACCGTCCGCATAAGTGATTTTGCCTAGACCATCAGCAAGGTCGGCTGCGAATGTGCCGACATAGACCGATCCGTCTGGATAAGTGACTTCGCCGCGCCCTTCGATTTGGCCCGCGTTCCAATCGCCTGCGTATTTGTAACCGTCGGTGCCTGTGAATGTGCCAACGCCGTTGCGTTTATCGTCGGCGAATGTGCCGTTGTAAACGTCACCGTTTGCATAGGTTACGGTGCCCGTACCCTGCCTGCGGCCCGCCACCAGATCGCCCTCGTAGACATCGCCGTTTGGCTGTTGCAACCGGCCTTTGCCCTCGATCTCGCCGTTGACCCACGTGCCTGTGTAAACCAGACCGTCGGCCATTGTCAGCGTGCCCGTGCCATCACGTTCGCCTGCTTTTAACGCGCCTTCATAGACGGCACCATCAGGATAGGTGATCTTCCCTTCACCCTCTTTGACGCCGTTGATCCATGGACCCTCGTAAACATAACCAGCAGGGCTGCGCATTGTGCCTGTGCCGTGGTGCATGGCGTTGCGAAACTCGCCTTCATAGACGACGCCATTGGCATAATTGGCGATGCCGCGACCTGTGATGTTTCCGTCAAGCCAGTCACCCTCAAAGGTGCCTCCATCCGCGAAAACGATCTTGCCGGCTCCAGACGGTTTGCCCGCGACAAAATCACCCTCATAAACCGACCCATTTGGGAAACGCGCCGTGCCTTTGCCGCGAATCTCGCCGTCAACCCAGTCGCCTGTGTATTCATACCCATTGGGCAGACGGTACGTACCAGTGCCGTTTTGTTTCCCATTGAGGAAGGCGCCCTCGTAAACGCCACCATCGTCATATTGCTTGGTTTGAACGGTCTGCGCCGCGAGGCCTGTGGCACTCAGCGAGAAAAGAGCCACAAAAGCTGCTTTTTGCCATCCAAAACGGTTCATATGCTTCACCCTGTCCGCGTTAATTCTTGAGCAACCTAATGGAGCAAGCCATGGCTGACAACGGGGTATGGGGTGCCAATCGGCTTTCCCTTGCCGACTTATCTGCTACATCTGGGTTGCGACTATAAGGATAAGACCATGAGCGACCATTTCCGCCTGACTTTGGCCCAGTTGAACCCGACTTTAGGAGACCTTGTTGGCAACGCCGCCCTTGCGCGTGATGCCTGGGAACAGGGCCGCGCCGCTGGCGCACAGATGGTTGCGCTGCCTGAGATGTTTATCACAGGATATTCGACCCAAGACCTCGTGATGAAGCCCGCCTTTTACAGCGACGCCATGGCGCAAATCGAGGCGCTGGCGGCGGAATGCGCCGACGGGCCGACCCTTGGCATCGGTGGTCCATACTTTGAGGATGGGCGCCTCTATAACGCCTACCACATTTGTCGCGGCGGCAAGGTTGTCGCCCGCCAATTCAAGCACTTCCTGCCCAATTACGACGTCTTCGACGAGGTCCGCCAATTCCGTCGTGGTGCGATCCAAGGACCATATGCGATCCCTGACGGTCCGCGCATTGGCAGCCCTGTTTGCGAAGATAGCTGGTATGAAGATGTCTGCGAGGCCATGGTCGAAAGTGGTGCCGAGATCATTCTTGTGCCCAACGGCTCTCCCTATTATCGAGGCAAGTTTGAAAAGCGGATCAGTGCGATGGTCTCTCGCGTGGTCGAGAACAACGTGCCGCTCGTCTATCTCAACATGATCGGCGGTCAAGACGATCAGGCCTTTGATGGCGGCTCTTTTGTGCTGAACCGTGGTGGCAAACTGGCCGTGCAAATGCCGCTCTTTGACGCGGCAATCACCCATGTCGATTTCAATCGCACCGCAGACGGCTGGGTCGCAGCCGAAGGTGAAAAGGCCATATTTGGCGACGAGACAGCCCAAGACTACCGCGCCATGGTGGAAACCCTGCGCGACTACATGGGCAAAACCGGCTTCAAAAAGGTACTGCTTGGCCTCTCTGGTGGGATTGATTCTGCGATTGTGGCCACCATCGCCGCCGACGCGCTTGGCCCCGAAAACGTGCGCTGCGTGATGCTGCCGTCGGAATACACCAGCCAAGCGTCACTCGATGACGCGCAAGCAGTGGTCACCGCACTCGGCTGCAACTACGACACCGTGTCCATCGCAGGACCACGCGCCGCCGTGTCCGAGGCCCTCGCGCCCCTTTTCGCAGGGCTGGCAGACGACCTGACCGAGGAAAACATCCAATCCCGCATGCGCGGTCTGCTGCTGATGGCACAGTCCAACAAATTCGGTGAAATGCTCCTGACCACGGGCAATAAATCCGAGGTCGCCGTTGGCTATGCCACAATCTATGGCGATATGGCGGGCGGCTATAACCCCATCAAAGATATGTATAAAACGCGGTGTTCGAGACCTGCCGCTGGCGCAACGCCAACCACGCGCCATGGATGAAAGCGCCTGCGGGCGAGGTGATCCCTGTGGCGATTATCGACAAAGCACCCTCGGCTGAATTGCGCCCCGATCAAAAAGACAGCGACAGCCTTCCACCCTACGACATCCTCGACGGGATACTGATGATGCTGGTGGATGGCGAGGCCTCCGTCGCTGACTGCGTCGCCGCAGGATATGAGCGCGACACCGTCAAAAAGATCGAGCACCTGCTCTACATCTCCGAATACAAGCGGTTCCAATCCGCGCCGGGAACGCGGCTCTCAAAACACGCTTTCTGGCTTGATCGGCGCTATCCGATTGTGAACGGATGGCGGGACAATGGGTAAGTTTGAGGCGTAGACTCTGAACTTAAATTCTAAAGGTTTAACTTTAACCGAAATTGGCGCGAATGCCTTTGCCAATCTCACTTTCGATCAGCTCGACGAGGTGTTTAAAAAGACGGCGTTCTTCGTATGGGTTTAAATCAATTATCGCGGCAAGATTTTTGGCCCTGAAACGCTCTCTTGCCTCTTCCATCGAGATATCCGCATCGGAGGCGATTTCCCACGATAGAGTTTCTGTTGCATAGATTATTTTTGCGAGATCAACTGCCGTCATAGGGTTGAAAAGGTGGGCGATTTCACTTGCAGGTGTGTGACCACCAATGCCCATGTCGACGTTGGCACGGCTAATAACATGCTCAAGCGCTTCAATTGAATAGTTTCTAATTTCCATGGCTTTACTAACACTGAGGTTGAGCGCAGCGTCAATAAAAGTCGAAGACAACGAGGCATTTTCTAAGCTTCCCCCAAACACAAACCCCTTGCTGCAAACCCTGACCAAGCGTAAGCGGTTGCATCTCCATAGAAAGCATCAGCAAATGCACGCCGTTCACACCATCCCTGCGGCGTTCTCATTGGCCGATTGTGACCGCATCCTTGTGCAGGCCGCAACTGCCGTGCCCGAAGACGCCAAACTTGTTGGGCAAACCAAAGATCACAATATCCGCCGTGCTGATCTGGTCTGGCTTGATAACGTGCCAGACACAGGCTGGGTGATGGATGCAATCATTGATCTTGTGCGCGTCGCCAATCGGGACACCTACCAGTTCGACCTCACCGAATTTATGGAAAGCCTACAAGTCGCCCATTACGACAGCGCGCGTGAAGGGCATTTCGACTGGCACAGCGATATTGGCGACGGGCGGATTGCCGCGAAACGAAAACTGACACTTGTGGCGCAACTCTCCGAACCTGACGCCTATGTCGGCGGTCTGCTGGAGGTCATGCCATCTAGTCACACCGTCACCGCGAACACCGCACGCGGCTCTGTCACGATTTTCCCCAGCTACATGCTGCACCGTGTGACCCCTGTGACCGAGGGGCGCCGCATGTCGATGACCGTCTGGGCGCACGGCCCCGCTTTTCGCTAGTGTCAAATCGGTGCACGCCCTGTGCACGCGCAGTGCACGCAAGTCACAACGCCAAACTGGACAATTTCGCCTGCGTCTGACACATCGTGTTGCAACAGGAGAATTCCCATGACCACAACTCGTTTCGCCCCATCGCCAACTGGTTACATCCACATCGGTAACCTGCGCGCCGCCTTGTTCAACTACGCCATCGCGCGCCAAAACGGCGGCACCTTCGTGCTGCGGATTGACGACACCGATCCAGAGCGGTCCAAGGATGAATACGTGCAGGGCATCATGGATGACTTGACGTGGCTTGGCATCAAGTGGGATCGCATGGAGTACCAGTCCAAGCGCATGGATAAGTATCTGATTGCCAAGCAACAATTGATCGACATGGGGCGGCTTTACGAGTGTTTCGAGACCCCTGTCGAGCTTGATTTGAAGCGCAAAAAGCAGCTCAATATGGGCAAGCCACCGGTTTATGATCGTGCTGCGCTGAACCTTTCCGAGGCAGAAAGAGACAAGCTGCGCGCCGAGCGTGGCTCCCATTGGCGGTTCAAATTGAACCTTGAGCGGATCGAATGGAACGACGGTATTATCGGCAATATCTCGATTGATGCGGCCTCTGTTTCTGATCCGGTTCTTTTCAAAAACGACGGGCAGATTCTCTATACGCTGGCGTCCGTTGTTGACGACGTCGAAATGGGCATGACCTATATCGTGCGCGGCTCTGACCACGTGACCAACACCGCGACACAAATCCAGATTATGCAGGCGCTTGGCGGCACCGTGCCACGTTTTGCGCACCATTCTTTGCTGACGATGCCAGAAGGCAAGATGTCTAAGCGTTTGGGAACAGCGGCTTTACGTGATCTGCGCAACATCGGCATTGCACCACTGGCGGTTCTGTCGCTGATGGCGCGTCTGGGTTCTTCAGAGCCTGTTGAACTGCGGTCTTCGATTGAAGAAGTCATTAACGGTTTTGATGTTACAAAGTTCGGGTCGGCGCCAACCAAGTTTGATTTCGAAGACCTCTGGCCGTTGACCGCGCGTTACAACGCGACGCTGAGCGCAGAAGACGTTGCAGATCATTTGAAGGACGTTCCCGCCGACAAAAAACTCGCGTTCTGGGATGCTATCAAAGGCAACATCACCAAGCTGGACGATATCGCCGATTGGTGGGCGTTCTTTGAGAATGGTGCCGCACCTTTGGTTGAAGACGAAGACCGTGAATTTATCGCCCAAGCCTTTGATGTACTTGGTGATCCGCCCTACGCGGATGATACTTGGTCAAGCTGGACAACGGCCGTGAAAGAGGCAACAGGCCGCAAGGGCAAAGGGCTGTTTATGCCGTTGCGCAAAGCGGTTACGGGGCGCGAGCGTGGGCCTGAGATGGGTGACGTGATGCCCTTGCTGCAGCACAAGCCAAAAATCTGACATGGCGCCGAAGCAAGCGGTTTTTCTTGAAGGCAACTTGTTTCGCCATATTGCGGTGATGTCACTCACGGCTTCGGTCGGTTTGATGGCGGTGTTTATCGTCGACTTTGTAGACATGATTTTCATCTCAATGCTCGGCAAATCCGAATTGGCGGCCGCTGTTGGATATGCCGGCGCAATTCTGTTTTTCACCTCGTCTTTCGGGATCGGCATGGCCATTGCCGCAGGAGCGCTCGTCGCACGCGCACTCGGGGCGGGGGATGTTGAAGAGGCGCGCCGCAAAGCGACCAACTCCTTGATCTACGGAGTTATTTTTGGTGCGTTATTTGCGGCGTTGGTCTGGTTCAATCTTAGGGCTCTCGCGGCCCTCATGGGGGCGACAGGGGACAGACTGGCGCTTGCCGTGCATTACCTTGCTATCATTATTCCGTCGCTGCCGTTCCTACTTGTTGGCATGGTTGGAGGTGCCATTTTGCGGGCGCATGGGGACGCGAAGCGGGCGATGATGGCGACTGTTTGGGGCGGCATCATAAATGCCATACTTGATCCTATTCTGATCTTTGGGCTGAACCTAGACCTGACTGGTGCCGCAATCGCGAGTGTGGTGGCGCGCGTTGCAATGGGCGTGGCGGCGGTGCTTCCGATCATCAAGTATTATAACGGTTTCGAGCGGCCGACACGGGCGACCCTTCACCTTGATTTGCGGCCCATAGCGGCGATTGCTGTGCCGGCAATTCTGAACCAACTGGCCACCCCGATTGGCCAGGCTTACGTGACCCGCGCGATGTCTGAGTTTGGCGAAGCTGCCGTGGCTGGCATGGCGATTGCGGCGCGCATCACGCCAGTCGCCTTTGGTGTGATCTTTGCCCTTTCGGGGGCAATCGGACCAATCATCGGACAGAATTTTGGTGCAGGACAACAAGACCGCGTGCGAGGGGCGTTCCGAGACGGAATGATCTTTACAGCGGTCGTCGTCGTCGTGGTTTCGGCTTTGCTGTTCCTTCTGCGTCCAGCCCTCGTGAGCCTGTTTGCTTTGGAAGAAGGCGTGACGCTGACCATCGTATTCTTGTTCGCTGGCCCGCTCTCGCTGTTGTTCTTTTTCAACGGCGTTATTTTTGTGGCGAATGCAGCCTTCAATAACCTTGGACATCCCTATTATTCGACCTTCATCAATTGGGCGCGCAATACGTTGGGGATCGTGCCGTTTGTTTTGCTGGGGGCGGGTTGGTTCGGCGCACCAGGGGTGTTGATTGGGCAATATGTTGGTGGTGCTGCTTTCGCGCTTATCGCGTGGGTGCTGGCGATTCGGGTGATGAATTCACCTCAGAGCGGACAGCCCTCCACGCCATTTCAGCGCGAAGGGCGGCTTATGCAGCTTTTGCATGCACGGCGTTAATTCAGTCGCGCGCCCGTAGAACTCTTGCAGGTTTTGCGGCCAAAGGTTTGATTGCAAAGGCAAGCCCTGCGACGAGCGAGGCCATCACACCGCCGCCAATGATCAGAAACGCATTTGACCAGATGACCATATAATCGCCTTCCATAACGAATGTGGTCACGGCCCAGCCGCTCAAAATCCCCGCCGCGAGGGCGACGATACCAGCGGCTAGCCCAAGCAATGCAGCACGCAGCGCGAAGCTCCACAAGATGCGGGTGCGGGTCGCGCCGACGGTTTTGAGAACCGCCGCTTCGTAGGTTCGTGCCCGTTCACCAGCCAGTGCCGCGCCGATCAAAACGAGGAAGCCCGTGACCAAAGTGGCAAGGGCCGCGTAGCGTGTCGCCGCACTAATTCCGTTAACGACTTCGATGACTTGATCGATGACGTCGCGGATGCGGATTGCGGTGATATTGGGGTACATTGTCGCCAAATCGCGCAAGATTTTCGCCTCTGATTCTGGGCTCGCATAGACCGTCGAAATCCAGCTATGCGGTGCGCCTTGCAGGGCGGATGGGTTCATTGTCATGACGAAACCGATGCCGCCCGTCTCCCAACTCACATTGCGGAAACTTGCGATTGTCGCGGTAATATCGCGGCCCAGAATGTTGACGGTGACGGTGTCGCCCAGTTTGAGACCAATCTCGGCGCCTTCCTCAGCGGCGAAGCTCATTAGAGGTGGGCCTGCGTAATCTTCAGGCCACCAAGCGCCCTCAGTAATGTCGCTGCCTTCGGGCAGGGCGGCGGCATAGGTCACGCCGCGATCACCGCGCACGACCCAATGGCCGCCTGCAACATCTTCGGCGTTTTCGCCGTTGATCTGGGTGATGACGCCGCGCAGCATCGGTGCGCTATCGACCTTGCGGACATCTTTGTCGCCATCGAGGCGTGCTTTAAAACCGTCAATCTGGTCAGGCTGAATGTCGACGAAGAAATAGCTCGGTGCGACTTCGGGCAATTCATCTGAGAAGGAGGCGCGCAGGTTGCCGTCTATTTGGCCGACGGCGGAAAGCACAGCGAGGCCGAGGCCTAGTGACAGGACAACAGATGTCGTCTCGCCGCCTCTTGCACCGATGGCGTTAAGTGCGAGACGCATCGTGGGCCAGCCGCGTGTGCGTTTAGCTAGTGCCTTGGCCGTGATCCGTGCGAAAAACGCCGCGATGACCAAGATAAATAAGGCCCCCGCAATGCCGCCCGCCGTCCAAAGCGTCAGCCAGACCGTGCCCGAGAACCAGACCGCAGCGCCGATAAGGGCGGCAAGAAGCAGGGCCGTAGCGATCAAGTAGCGCAAGGCGGGCAGGCGGTTTGTCGTGCCAAATGCGTCGCGAAACAGGGTTGCGGGGCGGATTTGTTCGGTGCGTGCAAGTGGCCAGAGCGTGAAGATCAGCGCGGCGA
>Ga0102830_1000418_pt1 | contig 19220 bp, 18 predicted proteins | sample ColrivemetaGS703_FD_84511 | JGI IMG/M metagenome (GOLD analysis project Ga0102830, IMG submission 84511) | Estuarine microbial communities from the Columbia River estuary - Freshwater metaG S.703 | ecosystem: Environmental > Aquatic > Marine > Intertidal zone > Estuary | place: USA: Columbia...
CACCAACACCAACACCAACACCAACACCAACACCGACTCCGGTTCCAACTTATACCGAGGTGTTCCTTGTTGCACATAGAAGTTCGGGTACAACTGCGTGTAGTAATTTCTTAACATCAATACCAACGAGTTATTGGGTTAACAACGGTGCGTTTAATTTAGCAACTGAAATGTATAGTAACAATTCGGGAACATTATTAACCACACCTGGTTATTTCTCTGATGGTAATATTTGGAGAAGATGGACGGGTAGTGCATTCACAACAGATGGAGTTTGTGCTGGAGGAATCCAATAAATTAAAAAATTATATATTTATATATAAATGTTACAAACATGAAAAAATTACATAGAGAACCTTATACCATTGATGGCTTCAAAAAAATAAAGATGCCAAAAGATTTATATAAGAAACTTCTTGTGTGGTATCTTCAAAATGAAAAAAAGGCAGTAGTTGAACGAAAGTATGATAATATTGTCGGTACAATTAGAAATGTAAATAAACAATTTCCTGCAACTCAAATAATTCATTTACACCAAAACAAAGAACTTACAACTGAATTTAACAAGGTAATGTTAGAAGAAGTTACCAAGTGGTCTGGTGTTGATAATTTGATTCATACATCCACCTATGGAATTAGAATGTATGAAAGGGGAGATGTTTTAATTTCTCACACCGATAGACCAAACACACACATACTTTCAGCTATTTGTTCAATTTGGCAAGAAGATATGGATGAACCTTGGGCTTTAGAAATTAAAGACCCCGATGGTTGGTGGCATGAGGTTTATTTTGAACCAGGTGATATGGTTTTCTATGAAAGTGATATTTTAGAACATGGTAGGATGAGACCTTTAAAAGGACATAAGTATGCAAATATGTATGTTCATTTCAAACCTGAAGATTATAATTGTGGATGTGGTGGTCAGACAATCGAACCCAAAGTCCAATTAAATGAAAATTCTTTTGTTGGATTTCACAATGCATCAAAATATCAAATCGGTGGGTTAGTTCATAAGGATGATGAGTTTGAATATGAATTGCATAAAAAACAACTTACCAAAAAAGAGTGTAATGATTTAATAAAAGAATTCAAAGAATATACACAAGCGAGAACTCATGCTGGTAATTTAGATTACGATAAAGAATACCGGAAAGCTTATAATGCTGTTTATAATAATGAAACTCCTTTATTAAGAAAAGTTAGAGAAGTTTTTGCAGCAAAAACAGGAACTCATATTGACCAACAAGAAGTTCCTATTTCTATTATAAAATATGAAGAAGGTGGTGAGTATAAACCACACCATGATTATTACACAGACCCAAGACAAGCACAAAGACCTGAAATGGGTAATAGATGGAAGACTGCGATACTTTACCTTAATGATGACTACGAGGGTGGTGAAACACAATTCCCTTCGGTAGATGTTACTATAAAGGGAAATCAGGGAGATGTTTTAACTTGGACAAACTTAAATAAAAACAGAACTCCTAATACAAAAACTTTACATGCTGGGTTACCCGTAACAAAAGGAACTAAATATATTGTAGTTACTTGGATTAGAGAGGGATTGCCACAAAAGCAAACCGTAAAGATATAGTCTTAATACAATAATAGTATTTTTTAACTAAATAAATCACATAATAACTTATTTATAATAAAATGAGTTATATAAAATGGTACAACTTACAGAAAAACAAAAAAACGAATTGAAGGATATGCTCCTCGAATACTTGAACGGAGATGAGATTGAAAGTTCAGGTATTACACATATACTAAATAGATTTTTCCCAGCTGAAAGTAGAGTTTATACGAAAGATTCATTTGGTAAGCAAGATTATAAAATTTTAATAGCAACTGGTGCTGGTAATACCATTCAAGGTGGAGCTGACATTTGGGTCAATAGTTTTTTACAAGAAATTTGGACTACACTACCAGACCGAAAAAATTGGAGATTATTGATTGATTCTAAAAGACCTACAAATTTTAAAGAACAATCATTACCTAAAGGATTAAAATATCACTTTCATTTCGATGACCCTAATATAACAAATGAGTGGTTGGAAGAATCAAGCGAAATACATTCGTTGCATTCTCACTATCATATGAGAGAACATATATGGAAATTTGAAGATAAGTTTAGAACTGTCTTTGTTCATGCATATCCAAGAGAAATGGATGATGTTATAAATAAAATAGAAGAATTAAAAAGACTTCAATATAATACAAAAGTTGATGCTGAATTTTTTGATGAATTTATTTTAACTTTTAGAAAAAGAATTTGGATAGGGAATAATCCAACCGAAATGATGAATGAGTTTCCAAATTATACCTATAATATTCCAAATTTTTATGAATTTAAACACAATCTACCTTTAAATTCTCAAATAGATAATGGTAAGGTTGGATTTGCATCTCGAGCAGAATCTCGTAAGTGTTTGCATTGGATGAATGATGTAGAGGGTTATGTTTTAACCAATCAATTTGATGTATATAATTTAAGAGAAAGTACTTCATATAGTTTAAAGAAAATACAATTATTTAATTGGGACCCGACTATTCATCACAATTTTATGCTAAAAAATTGGGGGATTTTTCATGGGGCTTACTTTAAAGAACCTTTCGGTTACTCAATTTTTCAGGCAGTTGATTATGGTAAATTACCTATAATAAATAAAGATTGGGCTCAAGAAGTTGATTACAAATATCGAGTAAGTACGAAAAATGAATTTGATAAATGTATTAAACAAATACTGAAAGATTCTCAACAAGAACGTGAATATGAGTTCACAAAATTAAAAAATTATATGAAACAGTTCGATAATAAAAATGAGTGGGCTGATAAAATACGAAAAATAATGTTAACTTAATTGTTAATTTTTTATCGTTTGGTATATATGTATATATGTATATAGGGGGTAGGGGGGTAACAGTTAAATAACTTAATAACTAACAGTTTAAAAATAAAGTTAATAACCCTTAACTAATATACTATAACAGTTATGACACTACTAAATCTTGATTTTATAAAAGATTTTTTTACACATAACCAAGCTTATAAAAAAGATATTAGTGGAGCAGAGTTTATGGAGCTACAAAGAGTTCCTTATAGATGGACTCATGGTGCCACTGATTTAACTTTAGGTGATGGGTTATTAATTTATTCTATAATTCATTACATGAGAGCAAAAACCGTAGTTTGTCTTGGTAGTGGTGGTGGATTTGTTCCAAGAATAATGACTCAAGCTAGAGTTGATTTATATGATTCTCAAATCTTTGAAGGGAATCGGGATTATAATTGGGGTGATATTGGAGTAACTTATGTAGTTGATGCTGCTAACGGAGTTGGTGGTAATGTAGATTGGAAAAATGAAGATTCGTTTTTTCGTAAAAATTTTCACCCAAGAGTAATTTTAGATACAACTGAAAATGCATATTACAATCATTTTGTAAAAGAAGATATTAAAATTGACTATCTTCATATTGATGCAGGACATTCATATGAGGATGTAAAAAATGATTTTGAATTATACTCAAAATTACTTTCACCAAATGGTATTATTTCAATTCATGATACAGATACTTCTTTCGAAAAAGAATATATTGTAACTGATGATATAAAATCAGTAGACCATCAGGAAATTACAAATGGTCCTGCAAAACTAATAAAAGAATTAACCAATTCCACCGAGTGGGAAATTTTTAACTTTTTCAATAACGGCATATTTAAGAGTAAACCAAGTTCTACTGGGTTAACAATTGTTCAGAAATGCAAAAATTAAATTTGGTTACAGTTGTAGGTCATAATACTACATTACTTCCCCATATGTTAAATCACTATAAAGACATCGTAGATGAAATCTATGTAGTGGTTTACAGACAACATGAACTTGATGGTATTTTAGAAGATGTGATTAATCTTGGTATTAATCCTTTTAAAATAGTTACTGAACCAAAATTTAATTGGGAACGTGTAACTGAATTATACAACGAAGTTAAACAAACCAAACCAAACGAATGGTGGGTGGTTTCGGATGACGATGAATTTCATATTTATCCAAATTCAATCAGAGAAATGATTTCTGAATGTGAAAACAATGGGTGGGAATTTATTACAGGTGGTTTCCTCGATAGGATAGGAGAGAGGGGAGAATTTCCTTTAGTAGAAAGGGATACCAACATTTGGGAAAAGTTCCCACTTGCAGGATTTTTTAGATTTCCGATGAGTGGGGCTTGCCCAAATAAAGTTTGTGTAATGAAGGGTTCAGTTGATGTAACACCCGGTCAACATTATGCAAAGATTGGTGATACTGATACTTGGAGAGAAAGGGGTTGGAATCATCCTAAAAGATATCCAATAAATAAAGGGTTTGTTCAAGTTCATCATTTTAAGTGGGATTCGACAGTTTTAGAAAGATTAAAGGAGGTTTCGGAAACTAAAGAAGATTATACATATTGGCAAGAATATCGTAAGATGTATAGAGGAATACAACTTAATGATTGGAAAATAGATGTGAATAATAAAGAATATAAGTTACAGAAAATGATTCGTAAGAATTATAGTGAGTATGATAAATGGAAAGAACTCACCGAAGTTATAATTAATATATGAAAGATAAATTAGCAATCATAGTTCCATATAGAGATAGACAAGAACACTTGGATGTTTTCGTTCCTCATATGCACGAGTTCCTTAAAGATAAGGGAATTGATTATACTATTTTTATTGCTGAACAATCGGATGATAGACCTTTTAATTATGGCAAACTATGTAATGTAGTTACCAAGGAAATTGGAGAGGAATATACTTACTTTGCATTCCACGATATCGACATGTTACCTATTTCAGATGAATGTGATTATTCTTATCCTGATTCTCCAACTCATCTTGCAACCAATGTAGAAGCACATGATAATAAACTACCTTACCCACAATACTTTGGTGGTGTTGTTTTAATAAATCGTGATGATTTTGAAACCGCAAATGGCTATTCAAACGAATATTGGGGTTATGGGTTTCAAGATTTGGATTTACTTTACAGACTACAACGAAGTGGTGCGTATCTTGAAAAATTTTATGACTTAAATCAGACTTATGAAAGATATGATGAAAATGATATCCTTCCATATCGAATAGAAAATGTAAAAATAACACATAAAAATAAATCACACAAGTTAGATGTAGTTGAATTTGATAATATTACTGCATTCAAAGGCAGAATAAATGGTTTAACTAAAAATTTATTAAATAAATCATTTTCAATTTCAATGTGGTTTAAAGATGACAGCAAAGAATCAAATAAATTAAATCTTTTTTGTTTTGAGGGTCTTGATGGTGGTATCTTTTTAGATAGTGGAAAATATGTAATAAATCAAATTTGGGATTCAAATCAAAAGCCATATGAATGTACACTTCCATATTTCAAAGGAAAGTGGAATCATGTTATCTATACATTAGATTTAGAAAATATGGAAATTGGAATAAGATTAAATAATGTTTTTAAAACATCAAAACTTCCATCTGATTTTAAAATTCACCCTCATTATGAATATATTAGAATATCTGATTTTTTAAATAAAATAAAAATTTCTTCAATTATTATATTTGATTCCTTGATTGATTCGGATACATCTTATGAATTATTTTATAATGGATTTAAAACACTTGATTTAATAAAAAATAAGAAAGGATTGGTGCCTACTAATTTATTTAATTTTAAAACAAGATATTCTAAAAATGTAATTTTAGATTATGGAAGGTTTTTAAATCATTTACAAACTAATGGAGAGTATTCATTATCACAAGAAATAATAAACACAACATCTGAAATTTACTTACCGATTAGATTGGATTCTATATACAAATCATTGGTTCATGATGATGATAGTAATATCATACAAAAATATTATAAATATGACCCAGATATACAAGAAAATGCAGACATATTTTTTTATGATGTAATTCCAAATAAATTAGATTATAAATCAATAGGATTAAATACATTGAAATATACATTATTAGACAAACAAGAACGAAGTGGATATGAACTTATTAGAATTGTTACATAACGAAAAGGTAGTTAGGCTACTTGAAAAAATAGACAAACAATTAAAAGATTTAATTGAATCTAATACCGATGATGTTGCAATTGGTTGGAAACTTATTCTTATAGTTGAAACACTTCTAACTAATGTTGGGTCTAAAAACGGGCATATAGGTGAATACTTTAAAAGATATAGTGTTATTCAAAATGAAATAGATGATGTCATTGAAAGAATAAAACAATTGAAAGTTAAAATAGTAGAATCTGAATATGAAATTGATGACCTAAATGAAAAAATAAAAGAAGGAGGGTATTCAGTTGATATCCAAAGTTTTGAAGGTATTGTATTTAAATCTTTAAAAAAACAATTAATAGAAAACAAAAAACTAAATTACAAATATGGAAAATAAAATTGAAAATCAAAAAAGTTTAGAAGAAAGAGGTGTTAAAGCACTTGAGTCTATTGCATCTTCGCTTGGAGATATTAATGATTGGATTTATGATTTGGATGCAGATATGTGGCAAGAAAGGCTTGAATGGTATTTAAACGAATTCTATCAAATAGCAAAAGCAAAAACAGTAGGTAACACAAATAGACCAGAACGAGGTAGTGAGAGAATCCAAGAGAAATCAGAAGGAGAAGATACAAACTCATAAACTTGGAGTAATAGTTCCATATAGAAATAGACCCGAACAACTAAAAAGGTTTATAAAGCATATGGAACTATATCTCAAAGATATAGAGTATGAAATCTTTATTATTGAACAATCAGATGATAAGCCATTTAATCGTGGTAAACTTTTGAATGTTGGATATAAATCCGCATGTAATAAAGGATGTGATTATTTTGTGTTTCATGATGTTGATATGTTACCTGAAAAAGTAGATTATTCGTATTCAGATAAACCACTTCATCTCGCAACACATCTACAAGAACACGATTATGAAACTACATTTTTTGATTACTTTGGTGGAGTGACAATGTTTACTAAAGAAGATTTCAAAACAATTAATGGATTCTCTAATGAATATTGGGGTTGGGGATTTGAAGATGATGACTTATTAGTTAGATGTATTCAATCTGATTTAGAATTAGATACTCAAACTACTCGTAAAGATGATATTAAAGAATTTGAATCTTTCGGATTTAATGGTGATAATTCTTTCATAACTCTTACCTCAAAAAATACAAAATTATTTCAAGATGATTTTACCATTTCAGTAATGGTCAAACCACAGGATGTGAAATTTAATGAAAATAAAGAATATGATGAACTACCGATTATTTCTATACCAGGTTACAATATTGGATTATTTTACAATTCCTTTCGTAGATTCTTTTGTCAAACTTACGATGTAAATAAAACACCTTATTCAATTACCACCGATATTATTGGGGAGAGGTGGATACATCTAACGATGGTTTATTCCGATACTAATACTATTTCATTCTATATTGATGGGGAGTTATTAGATACTCTTAAAATGAGTGGTGAGATACTTCAACTATCTACTGATGAAATTTATATAGGAGCTCCAAATGGAAATAAGTTAAATACAGATTTTTTCTATGGTTTAATATCGGATATTGAAATATACGATATTGCACTAGCACCAACCGAAATTAAAGAAATTTCTAAAAATCCAACAAGACCAAAGGTAAGAAACTTTGGAGATTTTAAATCTTCTGAATATTTGTATTCTCAAGTATTACCTGAATTATCAAATGGTAAAACTTGTATAGATTTAGGTCGCCAATTCTCGGTAAATCTAAATAATATATATTTATATAAAGATGAGAAATCATTCACTACTTATTTACCAAAACCATATCGTAGAGATAGTAGATTTAAATCATTAAAGCATAAATCTAACTCTTCAAATGGAAATAAATGGATTCACAAAGAAACACGAAAAAATCAAATAAAATATCAAAACGAAGTTAGACAAGACTTAATAGATTTTAGAATTGAGGGTTTAAATACTTTAAGATATATAAAATTGAGTGATGAATCATTGTCAGAAAAAGTTACAAAAATTTCAGTAGAGTTATAATGGAAAATAAAATATATAAAGTTGGTGTAATTGCAGGAAATTTTGATATCATTCATCCGGGTTACATCTATATGTTTAATGATATGAAAAAAGTTTGTGAGAGTATTGTTCTACTTTTACAAACTGACCCAACTATTGAAAGACCTGAAAAATTAAAACCAATACTTTCGGTAGAAGAACGAAAATCAATTTTACTATCTTTAAAACAAATAGATAGAATTGAAACATATACAACCGAATCTGATTTATTAGAATTACTTAAAAAAGTACAACCAAATGTCAGATTTTTGGGAGATGATTATATAGGAAGGATTGATTTTACAGGTTTTGAATTAAACATTCCAATTCATTATCTAAATCGCTCTCACGGTTGGTCTACTACAAAGTTTAAAAACTTAATTGCAAAATCTTTATGAAATTAGGAGTTTGTGTACCATATAGAAATAGAGAAGCTCACTTAAAAGAATTTGTTCCTACTGTTGGAAAATATCTTGAAGAGCAGGGTATTGAATATTGTATGTATTTTGGTCATCAAGTAGATGATAAACTTTTTAATCGTGGTGCAATGAAAAACATTGCAGCGAAACATGCATTTGAAGATGGGTGTGATTACATAGTTTGGCACGATATTGATATGATACCCGAAGACGGATGTGATTATTCTTTTCCAAAAGATTTTCCAATTCATATTGCAACCAATATTTCACAAATGAACTACGAACTAAAGTACGAAGAATACTTTGGTGGTGCAATCATTTTCTCAAAAGAACAAGTTGAAAAAACTAATGGTTATTCAAACGACTATTGGGATTGGGGAATGGAAGATGATGACCTTTTTTGGAGATGTAATTTAGAAGGTTATGCTGATAATAAATTTATGGATTTTAAAGGAACTGAAAGAAACTATCTTTCATTCAATGGTAAAGATTCATATGTTCAAATTCCATGTACAAGACAACTTCGTAATTTAACTTCACGTTCTCATACCATTTCAGTATTAGTACGTGCACACCAACAAGAAGAAAAAGTTCCAATTTGGTTAGTAGGTGATACCGAACGAAGATTTTGTGAATATCCAATTCTTCGTAGACCTGGATTTGATTATGGGTTGAGTTATAATAATTCTCGTGCATACACTGCTCAACTTTGGAATAACAACAGAGAACATTTATACCAATGGATGAAACGATATGAAAACCAATGGTCTTGGATTACTCTTGTTGTAGATGAAAATAACATCCACTTATACATGAATGGTAAAGAATCAGATTCTCGTTGGGGAACTGGAACACCATCACCTCAACACTTTGAAGGTATGCTAAAGAGATATGGTAATGTTGATTATTATTTAGGAACAACCACATCTGTAAATGATAATGATGTTTCAAAATGGTTTAAAGGCGATATTGCAGATGTTAAAATGTGGGATAGAGCCCTGACATCTTATGAGGTTTCTGAATTATCTAATAATCCAACTAATGATGGATTAGTTCTTCATTACGATTTTAAAGATGGTAAAGTTGAAGATAAATCAGGAGAAGATAATAATGGAATATCTTATAATTGTGAAGTAAATTCGGAAGAAATAAAAATTCCATATACCGTTGTTCCACATAGAAAACCAGGCAGATTAAGATGTTTACCACATGAAGATGAAGGATTGATAAATGTCGGTGGAGTTGATAAATGGGCAAAAGGTGAAACCACTGCACGTAATGAAAGAAGATATGTTCTTCAAATGCAACAAGGAGAATGGGATTATAAATCAGATGGTATAAATTCACTTAAATATGAATTGGTTAGTATTGAGGAAATTACCCCAAAAGCAAAATTCATAAATGTAAAACTATGAGTGAAGTTATAGGAAATAATTTTAAAGAAATAAAAAAGAAACTTGATAAAGTTGGTTGTGGATTTTGTTTAGCCAAGTGGACTCAAGTTACCATGCACTTAAACGATGGAACTACTCATTCTTGTCACCATCCTGCACCACATAAAATAGGTTTAAGAGAAATACAAAAAGACCCAACATCACTACACAATTCCATAACAAAGAAAAAGGAAAGAAAAGAAATGTTAGAGGGAGGCAGACCCGATGCATGTTCCTATTGTTGGAATATAGAAGATAATTCAGATTCATTCTCTGATAGAGTTTATAAGTCAGAAGAGGAATGGTCTAAGCCATATTTTGATGAAATTAAAAATTTAAAATGGAGAGACAACTTTACACCAAAATATGTAGAGGTTGCATTCTCAAATACTTGTAATTTTAAATGTGCTTATTGTGGCCCATCATATTCATCAAAGTGGGTAGAAGAAATGAAAGAACATGGTGAGTTTTCTACTGGTGATGGTTTCAACTCATTAGAAGAATTGAAAAGACAAGACATGGTTCCGATTCCACAAAGAGAAGAAAATCCGTATGTGGAAGCCTTTTGGAAATGGTGGCCAGAACTTTATCAAGAATTGGATACATTTAGAATAACAGGAGGAGAACCATTACTTGCAAAGGATACATTTAAAGTTCTTGACTATATAATAGAGCAAGAAGAACCAAATAGAAACTTAAAACTTTCCATAAATTCAAACTTATGTATTGAAGATAAATTATTTGATAAGTTTTTAGAAAAAGCAAGAAAAATAATTGATGAAGGCAGAGTGAAAGAATTTATTGTATATACATCAGTAGATACTTATGGTAAACAAGCCGAATATGTTAGAACTGGTTTAGATTTTGAAAAATTATTTAAAAATATAGATACTTTATTAACAGAGTTACCAAAATTAACAGTTGTTATCATGTCTACTTTTAATTTATTCTCACCGTTTGGGTATGAAAAGTTAGTAAAAAAAGTATATGATTTTAAACTAAAACATTTTAATACAGAGAGATATTGGAATTCACCATTGATACTTGATACATCATATTTAAGATATCCAAGTTTTTTAAGTTTTAGAATTTTAAAAGGTTATCTTAATGTTGAATATTTTGAAAGAATCGAAAAGTATATGAAGTTTTTTTCAACATATAGAAGTTTAAATTCTTATAAAATGGAAAATACTACCGATACTGGATTTTCTTTGAAAGAAATTGAAAAAATAACAAGAATAAAAGATATATTCTTAAAAGATATTGAAAATAATGAAGATTTTTCAAAAAGCAAAGAAAAGTTTTTAAATTATACTAAAGATTACCAAAAAAGAAGAAATTTAGATTGTGTGGAGTATTTTCCCGAACTTAAAAAATTTATAAACAATGATTATTAACTACAAACAACCATATTGGGTAAAATATGAATGGGATTTATCAGACCATAAAGATGACCAATATGTTACAAATTTTAACAAAATAGAATCTGAAAAAATAAAAAATTTATTCCACCAAGATAGATATTCAATGACTATCGATTTTAAATTGGATTTAAATTTGGAAAGTGATAATATTTTTTGTATATTTGGTAAACCTGGTAAAAACTTTGGTTTAACTTATAATAAACAAGCAGACACATTAGCATTAGAAGTATGGACAAAGGGTGTAACAAAAGTTGCAGGTGACCAATTTAATTATTTAGCATTTCAAGGTGTTGGATATAATGAATTAAAGAATGGGTCGGTCATTACGGTAGTTAGAGATTATGAAGAATTTATAATTTATAATGATTTTGAAAAGTGTGGTAGTATTGAGTTTGATAAAAATTTAATAGATGATTATAGAGATGAGGGATTGTTATTGGGAACTGGAAATCCAGGAACTTTAGTACCCGAACATAGATACAATGGTTCATATGAGATAAATTCATTATTTTTTGTGGAAGATATTATTGATATTGACATTTCTAAAAAAATATACAATACTCCTACCGAAAAATTAATAGAATTAGATGAATATAAAAATATTATATTTAACTATGATTTCAATACAATAAATAATCAGGGAATAATTTACGATAATTCATCAAATAACTTTTTTGTTGAGAAAATACCAACAGAATTTATACAATAAGATATGTCAGATACAAACAAACTAGTAGAGTGGAGGGATAAGAACCTAAATAGTATTTCAAAATCATTTTGTGCTGCAAAATGGTATAATGCATCATTGCACCTTGGACATGGGTTTACAAATTCTTGTCATTTACCATTACCACATCCAATTGATAAAGAGGAAATAAAAACAAACCCATCTGCACTTCATAATACAGAAATGAAGAAAAGACAGAGAAAAATGATGCTGGAAGGAAAACGACCTGCAGAATGCTCGTATTGTTGGAAAGTTGAGGATATTGGTAGAAACAATATTGCCGATAGGGTATATAAATCACAAATTTATTCAGAAGCAGATATTGCAAGATTAAAAGACCTTCCTTGGGATGCAGACATTAATTTAAAAACCGTTGAAGTTTCGTTTGATAGAACTTGTAATTTTGCATGTTCATATTGTAACGCTGGGTATTCTACGGCTTGGGCAAAAGATATTGAAACAAATGGTCCTTATCAAAAATTTAAAACTCAATCTGCCGGAGCTTATTATTCCGATGGTTCTTGGGCTGATAAGTTTGGTAAGTACAATGATAACAACCCATATGTTCAAGCATTTATAGATTGGTGGCCTGAATTGGTTCAAGATTTAGAAGAACTTCGAGTTACTGGTGGTGAGCCATCTGCATCACACAACTTTTGGAATTTCTTGGAAGTTATGAAAAAATACCCATCCGATAAGTTGAGATTGGCGGTAAACTCAAATTTAGGAGGTAATTTCAAGAGAATTCAGAGATTGATTGATGCATCTCATGAATTACCAATTAAAGAATTTGACCTATATACTTCTAATGAAGCTTTAGGAGCTCATGCTGAATATATTAGAGATGGTTTACTTTATGATGAGTGGAGAAGAAATATGGTTGCGTTTATCGAGAATGCTAAATTCCGTTCATTAACAATAATGATGACTATTAATTCACTTTGTTTATTTTCTATAACAGAATTTATGGATGATATGTTGGTTCTAAAAAGAAAATATGGACCAAATAGACCAAATTTAGATTTTAATATTTTAAGATGGCCCGCATTCATGTCTCCACTTTCATTACCTGCAGAACATAAAATGTTCTTACACAATAAAATAAAAGGTTGGTTTGATGAAAGAAAACAAGATGAAGATTTTGAACAAATGTTTAGTATAAACGAACAAGCTCAAATTCAAAGAATGATTGACTATATTGAAGTTGTTAAAACAGGACACGTTACAACTGAAAGTGATTTCCCAAAACACGCACATGATTTCAAATCATTCTATGAGCAATATGATAAAAGGAGAGGAAAAGACTTTAAGAAAACTTTCCCTGAATTAGCAGTGTGGTATGACTCAATTGGTGTTGATAATACTATTCCTGATGTTGTAGTTACAAACGGAGAGATTACTCATTTTGAAGATGGTGAATATCAATCAAACGACCAATAATGCACTTTAAAAAAACTTTAAGATGGTTAGACCCCCATGGTTATTGGGGGAAACATAATGAGGGGTACTACTTTTCAGACCTACTTAAATCCGATAGTAGAATGGACACTGGTTTTTGTAACCGTGTCCTTCATTGGGAAGTTGCATATGATTTAAGAAATAGAACAAACGACCCTGAATTTCAAATTATGGTACAAAAAAAGATTTGGCCAGAATTTGATTTATTGGAAGTTCCTTATACATTTTCAGTAGAACATGTTAGTTCTTACCACAAATGGATGTCTGAATATGACTATGATGTTCTATATATGAAAGCAGTATTTGATGTTGATAACCAAACAATTTCTACTGCAACTCCTATTGATGAAAAATATTTATTGGATTTATACAAATCTAAAAATTTTGATTTTTCTAAAAATCCAAACTTATATTCTAATTTTGGATTTCATACACTTGACTCTTTACAGAAAAAATTGAATTTTGGAAAAACTGATATTTTTGATAAAACAAGCAGGCCACTTCAGTTTATAAAACCAAAACACACTCTTGTAAATGACCACCTAAATAATAAATTTAAAAATTATGTAGGTATTCATATAAGAAGGGGAAATGGGGTAAAAATAACAGAGGATTCAATATTATCGATGGCAAAGGAAATCCAAGAACCATACAGAGAATATATTAAAAAAAATGTATTTGTAATGGATGATGGGTATTTGTTTTATAAAGATGAGGTGTATTTTGATTTGATTGAAAAAATGATTAAAATAAATCCAAAACAAAAGATTTATATAAGTCACGATTTACCCGATGAGTTTATACAGCCATATTATGATAAATTTGGACATCATATAATAGAAACAAAATATAATAGTAGACATTATTTTGAAACTTTTTATTCAATGGCTGGCCTTGATATTTCTTTTTTAAAAAATTATGGAAATGTTATAGACAATATTATTGATTTATTTTCACTTTCAAATTGTGGATTTATTATAACATCTCCAAAATCATCTTGGAGTGAGTTTGCATCAACTTATAAAAATGCACCATCTTATAATATAGATTGGGGTTCTGAAACTATAATACCTGTTTATAAAGATTATACATTATCAACTAAAAGTGCAATATAATGAACACACCTTGGCCACTTGGTGAAATACCAAATCATTTACAAAGACCTGAATTAAAACAATTGAGGGAACTTGGTTATGTATGGAAATATCCACACGAAGTAGTTGATATTTTTGAAAAAAAGATGGCAACTTTTACTGGTTCAAAATATGCAATTGCAACAGACTGTAACACACATGGAATTTTTTTAGTATTAAAATACTTAAACAGTTCAACTAAAATATCAATACCAAAATTTACCTATATGTCAGTTCCAATGACTATTCACCATGCTGGATATGAATTTGAATTTGATAACAGAGAGTGGGAAGGTATCTATCAATTACAACCACTCAACATATGGGATAGTGCAGGTAGATATCATAGGGGGATGTTTGTTGGTGATGATAACTTTCAAATACTTTCATTTCAAGCAAAAAAGAGATTACCAATTGGTAGAGGTGGAATGATTCTAACCAACAACGAAGATGCTTATAAGTGGTTAAAAAAAATGTGCTATGATGGCAGAGATTTAAATAAGACTCAACAAGAAGATGATATTACAGAAATGGGATATCATATGTATATGACACCTGAAGATGCTGCAAGAGGCATAATTATAATGGACTCACTACCTGAATATACAGATGATTCATACTCATGGAAGAACTATAAAGATTTAACAACCAATACTATTTTTAAAAATTGAAAAATTTATACCTTGTACAAGTAGCTGACAAATATGGTCCTAATAGTTTTTTACCAATTGCTATTAGTTACCAATGGATGTTTGCACAAACAAGTAAATTGGTTAAAGAAAATATCAAAGTATCGGATGTTTTAATTGAGAAGAAAAATCCAAAAAAATATTTGGAATCACTAACTGATGAACCACATATAATGATGTTGAGTTCGTATGTTTGGAATTGGGAATATAATAAAGAACTTGCAAAGTTAGTTAAAGAAAAATATCCAAAATGCTTAACTATTACAGGTGGTCCTCACATTGACAAGAGAGATAAAGATTTTTTTGATAAATATCCAATGTTTGATATTGCGGTCCTCGGTGAAGGTGAGGTTGCATCAAAAGAAATTTTAAAAAGATACATTAAAGGTGATGGATATGAAGACATCCCACATGTATTTCCAAAAGGTGGAATTTTATGTCCACTCCCTTCACGAATGAATCAACTTGACTTAATTCCATCCCCAATACTAACAGGATTTTATGATTGGATTATGGAGCGTGTTGAAAAAGAACATGGCCCTCAAATGTGGCAAGTAACTTATGAAACATTGCGCGGCTGTCCTTATAAGTGTACTTTTTGTGATATAGGTGATGACTATTGGCAAAAAATTAAAATGTTTGACATGGAACGAGTTCAATCAGAAATTGATTGGATGGCTGAAAAGAAAATTGAATATGTTGCAGTTTGTGATTCAAATTGGGGATTGATGCCAAGAGATGTTGATATTACAAAATATGTTATTAAGAAAAAGTTAGAAACTGGTTATCCTAAATTTTGGGATGTAACTTGGGCAAAAGCCAACTCTGATAGAATTTATGAAATTGCAATGTTAGATAAGGAGGCTGGAACTCGTTTATTTAAAGGAATTACTTTTGCAATGCAGTCATTAAATACTGATACTCTTGATGCAACAAAAAGATTGAATCTAAAACAAGATGAAGCTCTTACCTATTTAAAAAAATATGAAGAAGAAGATATCCCAACTTATTCTGAATTAATATGGCCAATGCCAAATGAAACTTACGAATCACTAAAATCGGGTATTCAAAGACTTATTGATTTGGGTCAAAAATCTTTTCTAATGGTTCATCCACTCGTTATTACTTATAACGCAACGATGGGTCAACCTTGGTACAAAGAAAAATATAAATTTGTTGAAAAAGAAGTTCCACTCGATACTTTTTATTTAAGTGTTGAAGATTTGGAAGACTATATTGTTGAAAAAACTTACGCAGTAGTTGAAACAAGCTCGGCATCAAAAGAAGAAGTTTTAAAAGGTCACCTTTTATCTCATTTATTAATTGTTCTTTATTATTATGGCTGGGGTCATTATTTACTTGAATACTTAAATAAAAAATTTAATTATACTCATATTGACGTTGTTGAAAAAATGATAAATTATTTTTCAAATAATGAAACTATAATTGGAAGTGAATTGGTAAATACACATGAATCATTAAGGGGTGTATTTGAAGAAAATAAATTTTGGGGAAGACAAGTATTGGGAAATGATGATATATTTTGGGAATACAAAGGCGCAACAAGTATTGTTTTTTCACAAAACCGAGGTAAATTAAAATCAGAACTAATAGAATTTTGTAAAGAAGAATATAATTTGGATTTAAAAGATGTTGTTGATTTTAATATGGATATGTGTAGAGATTATAATACAGAATATCCAATTACAAAAGAATATAATAAAGACACTTTAAAATATACTATTGATAAATCAAATACTCTTGTTACACTTACACATTGGGATTCTGAACAACTATCACCAACTGAATTTTATCACAGAGCATATCACTATCAAAGAAAAAATAGATATTGGAAAAATAATATATTTATAAAAAATTAAGTTATGGTTAACGTAAATAATGAGTGGGGAAAGCTCAAAGAAGTTATTGTTGGAACGGTTGATAATGCAAACATGCCAACCCATGCCAAAGACTTGCACTGTATAAATTATGCAACAGATGATTTAATTCCATCTGAAGAAATTGGTCTATGGGACCAAAAAGTTTATGATGAGACATATGAAGATTTGGAAAATCTTTCAAACCTTCTAACAGATGTTGGTGTAAAAGTCAGAAGACCTTCACCAATAGATACTCAAAAAACAATTTCAAACGGTTATTGGGAAACTACTCAATATTATACATTTTGTCCTCGTGATACTGTGACTGTTATTGGTAATAATATTATTGAGTCACCTATGTCTTTGAGGTCAAGACAATTTGAAACTGATTGTTTTAAAGATATTTTTATTGAGAAAATGGAAGGGGGTGCTAATTGGGTATCTGCCCCTAAACCTCGTTTGTTGGATTCTATGTATCAAAGAGAAGACTTATCTAAAATTACTCTTAATAACGATGAGCCAGTATTTGATGCTGCAAATATTTTAAGATGTAACAATGACATTCTTTATTTGGTATCTAATACAGGAAACTTAAAGGGTGCTAAATGGTTACAAAACTTCTTGGGAAGCGATTACAGAGTACATACGATAGAAGATGTATATTCTTACATTCATATCGATTCAACCATTGCCGTACTGCGTGAGGGATTGTGTTTGTTAAATCCAGAGCGTGTAAACGAAAACAACATACCTGAATACTTAAAATCTTGGGATAAAATATGGTGCCCTCCGATGGTTGATATTGGATACCACAAAACAATTAGAGCATCAGTTTGGATTGGTGTGAATTTACTTTCGGTAGATGAAAAAACTGTTATTGTTGATAATAGGCAAACCGAACTTATAAAAGATTTAAAAAAATATGGAATTGATACCCTTGATTGTCAAATTAGACACTCAAGAACCTTGGGTGGGTCATTCCATTGTGTAACTGCAGATTTAATAAGAGAGTAATGAAAATTTTAATTATTGGTGGTGCTGGATACCTTGGACTAACTCTTTTACATAAGCTAAAATATTCGGGTTCCGATGTTTCTGTATATGATAATTTTACACATAGTAATATAACTTATATTCCGCATAATGTTCAATATATAAATGATGATGTTAAGAATTTAAAAAATCACTCCGATTGGATTTCAAAATTTGATACTATAATATATTTAGCACAACCAAGGTTAGGAGAGCTTGAAAAATTTAATACAATGCATGACCATGTTATGTATTTGGAAGATTTAATTTCTTGGTTACCCGACCATATTAAATTTTATTTTGCAAGTTCCTGCAGTGTTTATGGTAGACAAGATGGTGAAGTTAGAGAAACATCTTCTACTCAAATAACATCTATATATTCTGAAATGAAATTAAATTCAGAAAACATTTTAATTAAAAAAAATAATCCAAATCATAAGATATTTAGGTTTGCAACACTATATGGTAAGTCTATTATAGAAAGAGATGATGTTCTTGTAAATGATTTTATTAAAAAAATACAAACCGAAAAATATCTTGAAGTATTTGATACAAAAGCAGTAAGACCACAACTTCATGTTAGAGATTGTGCCGAAATAATAAATCAACTTATACAAATTGATTATTCTGATAAAATATTAAACATAGGTTCAAATGAACTTAATATAAATAAAAAAGATTTACTTGATATAATTTTAAAAATATCTCCAATTGAATTTGAATATAAATTTTTTGAACCAAAAGATAGTAGGTCATATAGAGTAAACTTTGATAAATTAAAATTTATTTTTTATCAAAATTTTATAACATATGAACAAGGTATATCTGAATTATTTAGTCAACGAAAAAAAAAAAAAATTTCAAAAAAAAAAATGGATTTTTTTTTTAATTTTTATTAGGCAATAGG
>Ga0102830_1000423_pt1 | contig 18990 bp, 25 predicted proteins | sample ColrivemetaGS703_FD_84511 | JGI IMG/M metagenome (GOLD analysis project Ga0102830, IMG submission 84511) | Estuarine microbial communities from the Columbia River estuary - Freshwater metaG S.703 | ecosystem: Environmental > Aquatic > Marine > Intertidal zone > Estuary | place: USA: Columbia...
AATTATAAAAGAATGAACCGCATAAACATGCAAATTATAGCTCTCCGCAAATTTTTTAATTTTTAATTTTTGAATACTTTTAACATTGTATTTTTCTAAATTTTTAACTAAAAAATCAAAAATTACTTTATGTCGGATGCTTGTTTTCGCTAAATAATTTGAAAAGCTAACATCATTAATCGCACAATAGTATGCAACCAATTTAAGAAATTCTTTTTTGCCTAGTTTCAAGTTATATTTTTTTATCATTTCAAATTCAATAAAGTTAAGGCTTTCATGGCTAGAAACAACCAAATGCAAAGACTTCATATCCTCCTTAGATTTTCTAACTATTCTCGCTATTTTTAACAATTTAATATTTTTGATTTTTCGCATTTAATTTTTTAAATTCTTATTGGCATAATAAGTCCAGTCAAATTATCTGTTACAATTTGCATAATTCCTTGACTATCTTTTAATTTAAGAGTGATTATATCATCATCTATTGATTTTAAAATATTCAATAATTTCCCAGCATCAAAGCCCATTTCTAGCTTCATTAAGCTTTTTATTGCCATTTGATTGCTATATCTAATTTTATTTTGCCTTTTAACTTTTATTTCCAAGATATTATTTTCAAAATTAAATATTATTGTATTCTGATTATCTGTTGTTATTGCCATAGCCTCTTGAGTTATTGCCATTAATTCTTTTTTATTGACTATTACAACTTCATTGCCAACAAGAGACAAAATCTTAGTATAGTCTGGATATTCATCATCAATCAATCTCAAAACAAGACTAATGTTATTAGATTCAATTTTAAGAAAGCTATTATATTTAATCGTTTTATCAAGTGATAAGGTTATTAATTCATCGCTCTTGAATGCTTTTATTATTTGTTTTACTGCAAAATCTGGTATAATCTCGTTAAAATCTTGAGTGTAAATATCAGCGGTTTTTATTATCATAAATTTACTGTCGGTGCTAACTAAGTTTAATTTATTGTTAATATTGTTAATATTTACACCTTTTATGTCGCATCTTGCTGGGTCTTTACTAATTGCAGGCTTGACTTGATTAAGCATTTTAGCAAATTGATTGCTAGGCATTTCTAATATTTTTGTATATTCTTTTTCAAATGAAGTTGTTAGAGCATAATCTTTAAAAATTAGAATTGAATAGTTATTAATTTTTAGTTTATTATTGATTTTTAGGTTATCGTAATCTATTGATAAAACTATTGTATCGCTTTTAATTGTTTTAACGAGTTTTATAAACTCTTGAATATCAACGGCAATATTCATATCGCTAGCAACTTCGCAATCAACTAAAATATTGATGCTTTTGCCTTCAGAGTGATGAGTATAATTTAAGCTTAATTTATTTTCTATTGTGTTAAGAAATAAAAGATTGAAGGATTCATCTATTGGTTTTTTATCAAAATGAATGTGATTGAGTGCATTTACCAGTGTTTTAGTTTTAAGTTCCATAATTTATTTATTGTAAAGAGTTAAATTATTTGTTAATTATAGAAATTATATCATCTCTTTCTTCTTTAAGAATATCTTGTTTTTTTGTTAAATCTTTAATTCTTATCAAATTTAAAAATTCATTCTCGTGTAAATTAGAAAGTTTTACATCAATTTCTTTAATTTCTTTTCTTATTAATTCTAATTTTTCGTTTAAATTTTTTGTAATTTTCATAATTTGTTTTGTTGTTAATAGTAAAACTATAATGATATATTAATTATAATTAGTCAAGAACTATTTTCAATTATTTTCAATTATTTTTATTATCTATATTTTTCTGTTAAATCGCCAGCAAAAAGACTAAATAATTTACTTACTGAGGTTGATAGGAAGGGGTTGTTATCAAATTCTGTGAAGCTTCCGATATTACATATTGATAATTCTGTTTTACTTCCGCTGTTATCCTGTTTATAACTTACACCTTGAATCAAAAAAAAGCTATTGAGTTCGTTAGCTTCATCTTTTAGCAATAACATTGTGTTAGCTTGCCATATAACGCCACTAAAAACATTTGTGTAAAAACCCTGCACCGAGCAACTATAACTAGCTCCCTTGCCTCTCTTTACCGCCATATACCAATTAGCAATACTACTTAGATTTTGTTTATTTGTATTCATGTTGATATTCACTATCAATCTTTTATTTGTTGTAGCTTTTTTGTCTGTAAATTCAACTTTTTGCTTCAGTCTTTTTTTTGAGCTTTTAGTTTTTAGTGAGCCAATTAGTTGAATGAATTTATAAGGATCATTATTATCAACAGATAAACCGCTTGACATAATATTTGCACTACTTGAAGTTAGATTAAGAGAGCCAACAGCCAAATCCGCACCCTCTCTTGTGATTAGAATATCTCCATTTTCATCGGTGATTAGAATTACTCGTATCATTCTCGCTAAATCATCTATAAAATTAAATATTTTCTGTTGTTTATTGCATACAAATGATTTGCTGGGTAGCTTTGGCAGTGTCTCTATATCGCTGTTAATCTTAATATTGCTATAACCATTATCATCAAGTATAATTCGTAATAACTTTTTAAAATCATTTTGTTTGTATTGCTTTGGCAAAATAGAGCTGTTAATCAATTCGCCTGTTTTATCTCTACCAGACACTGTTATTGAGTGGCTGTTAAGCTCCTGATTGTTTTGTATCAATCCAACATTGCCAGTAAATACTAACTCATCAGCTATTTCTATTTTGATTCTTGAGCCTTGCTTTATGTTTTTATCATTAAGCATCTGTTGAGTAATTGTAAAAGAAAATGAATTGCAGAAATTCTCAATCGATTTATCCAGTGAGAAATCAATAAAATTTTCAATCAATAAGCCGTTGCAGAAAATTAAAACTTTATTCTTCATACTTTAAAACTTTAATAGTTCCAGCGATTGAGCTTGTATCATTAATATTATTGAGGCTTATTATGATATCTTTATTGTCATCGTTGCCATAAAGATTAAATAATATTTTAGTGAGTGGAGTTGAGGCTATAACTTCGTAATCAACAACATTAGGGACACTTAAGGCTAATTCATTAAGATAATTAATTGCTTCATATCTTAAGGCCTGTAAATCATCGATTATGCTCCTATCTGCGATTGAGCCAATTTGTGAAAATCCGAACTCTAGATCTGCTATTACTTGATTCAATTCTTGTGTATTTGAATAATCAATATTTGCAGAAGTTTCGTAGGCAAGAGTTAGAGCATTGATTTTAATTAATTGGTTAATTAAATCTTGATTATTTCTAATATCAATTGAGTTTTGAGAACTTCCTATTTGATTTCTGTCTTTTTCATTGACTCCGAATAAATCTTTGCAAGCTTTAAATAAATCTTTACTGCTGGTATAAGCAACACTTAGATTATCAAATGCTGTCTTAACATTTTGAGCTAAAACTTTAGGAGACTTGACAAGATTAATTGATGAATTAACAATTTCATTAATTGCTGTTGAGAAATCGCCGAGACTATCGCCAGCTCCACCTACTGCACTTGCAACTTGATTAATTTTATTAGCAACTTTTTTTAATGTGTCAACGGCACTATCAAATTTTTCTTTAGCTTTAGAAACCGCTTTCCAAGCCTTGTCAAATTGCTCTTCATATTTTCCAAGTATTTTACTTTTAAGATTGGCTAAAAATCCTTTGCCATTCTTCTTATTTTTGCCATATTTACTAACTTCTACAAATTCGAAGCTAACCGAAGTATTGCCAACCGCATTTTTTGCATCGCTAAAAGAATATTCAACAACATAGCCATAAAATTTTTTATAAAAAGGAAGTGATAAATAGCCAGCCTTTGGCTTATCAAATGCTTGCTGGAGTTTGTCTCGCTGGTTATAATTTTTGTTGCAATCAACAAAACAGTTGACAGATATTTTTTTAAGCATCCTGCCTAAGGTTTCGATATCTCTTTTATCGGTTTTAGGATATTCAAATTCTGCAAATTTAATTCCGCCCTTGATATTGCTAGTATCAAAAAGAAATTTAGCTTTTTTAAAGCTTGCTGGTTTTATTTTAGAGTTATTAAATAAGGTCATCTTGCATAAGTCATATTAGTGCCTAAATTGAAATTAGGCGAGCTTTGTTTTGTTATTGAGGTATTCTTAGGAGCATTATTAAAATTAACATTAAGCCCACCACTAAAAGATTGATAAGGGTTTTGACTTATAGGCTGTTGTATTGGTTGACTTTGTGGCAAAGAATCTAAGCCAGCATTGCCAGCTTGACCCAATATAACTTTACCTCCAAATATATTTCTTGCACCTGTAATTATTTTACCAACATAATCATAAATCTTTTTAACAACTTCAAGCACTGTGTCAAAATTATAGATTAACAAAGCAATAGCACTTATCCACAAAGTTAAGGGATTTAACCTCACAAGAAATAATAAAGCTTCAAAAACAATTAATATTTGTTTTAATGCAATAAAAAACCCACCAAGAGCCAAGCCAATTGGCAATAAGGCAGTTAAAAATAAACCACCATAAACAATAAGACTCTTCATCTCAGGCGATAAAGAGCTAAAAGCGGTTGTAATATCTCCAGCAAAAACAGTTATATCTTTTACTAAGTTTTTTAAATCAATAACTTTAATAATTTCGTCGCCAAGCTTACCAAAAGCTTTGTTTATGCTATCGCCTAATGTTGAAAAAAGACCATTAAGAGATTCTGAAAGCTTCTCAGTAGCCTTAAAATACATCCCACCTTTCTGTGTTGCTTGTGTCAATGCTTTATTAACAAGATCGAATGAAATTTTGCCATCGGTTCCTAATTGTCTTAATTGAGAAATGCTTTTACCAGTTGTTTTTTGCAATAAAGCCCAAATAGGAATACCGTTAGATATAAATTGCATTGCATCTTGACCTTGTAGCTTAGTCATACCAGCAACTTGACCATAAACTACTGCTAATTGCTTTATATCAGCTCCAGAACCAGCAGATATATCCCCTAGCATTTTAGTTGTATCAACAACATCTTTTAAGGCTATATTTGAGCCTAGTAATGTTCTTGTAGCTTGCACTATTTCAGGAAGTTGGAAGGGTGTTTTATCTGCAAATTGTGTTAGTTCGTCGAATAGTTTTTTACCTTTTTCTGCGGAGCCTGTCAAGACTTCTAATTGAATAGCAAGAGTTTCAAAATTAGCAGATGATTTAATTGCTTTTATTCCCATCGCTCCTAAGCCAGTAGACATAACAGCTACACTTTGGCTAAAATTAAAAGCCTTGTCTGACATATTAGACATACTGTTAATCATATTATTAGTTGATTTTGTAAAAACATTACCAACTTGAGCCATATTATTATTAATTGCTCTGAGCTTAGGGCTTAAGTTATCAACTAAATCATAGATAAATTTAACATTAAACGACATTTTGTTTTACTATTTTATTTTGAGCTTTAACAAGCATATCTAATTCAGCAAGTGGCATTTCTTTTATTTCTTTATAACTTATTGCACCTTTGTAGAATACTATAACTTGTGATATCAAGTAAATAATATCTTCTTGAAAAACTACTTCTTTCTCACTCCACCTGACCACTTGCTGACCCAAAAATTTGCTAAAAACTCGCAAATAATATTTTCCCAATCTTGAAAATCTAATTCATTAATATCTGCATCATTTAATGGATTTTTAAAACCATCATCCTTAAAAGCAATTTTTTTTAGGAGTTCGTTAGATTTATCAATTATTTCTTGATTGCCATTAAACAATAATAAAGCAATAGCAGAAGAATTAACACCCTCGCTTTGCTCTATATCTTGAGCTGGTTGTGGATTTTTAGAAACAAAATCTAATGAAGCCTTAATAAAACTTGAACGGAAATAATGAAAATAATTTTTAATTAAATTAATATTAACATCTTTTAGATAAATAGCTTCAATATTTTTAAAAGTATTTGAGCCGTTATCAATAAAAGAAGAATTTACTAGAGGCTTTATTAATTGAATTTTCATTATGCAAAAATTGGGTTGCCGTTGAACTCTAAATCAACATCTTCACCATATGATCTTTCAATCATATTAGTTTTTAAAACACAACTAGAGAACTTATTAACACCATATATAATAGTGTTGTTATCTCCATTTTGCATTATTTGATTGATGATTACTTCGGTTTCGTTAGAATATCTAACATTTACTTTAATGGTAGAAAAAGCATTTTCGTAGTTTTTTCTTTTGATCGGCGGACCTCCAACTTGTCCAGTAGTTTCAATTTCAGGAGTTCCATCAGTAAAACTTACCTTAGAATTATAAGGTAAGGTTTTGCCATTTACAATCAATAATGGTTTATCTTGTATTGCCATAATTAAGCCTCGAAGTTAGGGATAAGATTAATAATAATAGTTTCAAGTTGAGACACTATTTTTGCAGAACTATCAGCAACTATAGAGCCTTCTTGTAAATTTATAACAATGGTTTTGCTAACAAAATCTTTAAAGTAGGCAAGAGCTTCATTGCTAGCTACAAGTAAAGCATAATCAGTATTTAGATTAGCAAGACCAGATAGCTCTCTGTAATATTCGCATAAGGTAGCAATAAAACTATCTTTATTTACCATTTTTCTATTAGCAACTACTTGACCGCTTGTAAGTGCATGTTGTGCGAAGTCTTTTTTGATATTTCTAAAAAAGTATTCTCTAACAATCGACATAGTGTCAAGAGTATTTACACTTTGATAAGTTTTATCAACATTGCCTGCATTATCTAGCTTGTAGGTAGTAAATTGCTTATTGATATCGATATAGCTATTTGCAGAATTGTTTTGAGGGCAAGAGCCACCAGAATTTTTAAGTTCGTTCCTTTCAGCTTCTAGATAGTTATTACCAGCATCAATAATTGGCAACTCGTAAGCTATTGTATTGAAATAAGGGATTGCTCCATTATAAGAGCCGCCCAAGCTTTCGCCGTTAGACATTATTCTTGAGATATTAGCTCCGACAGTCAATCTTAATTCACGAATACCAGCAATAACAGAAGCTATAGTTAAGTTATTTTCAAAAATAGCTCCACCTTTGTGAGTTGCAGTGTTGATTTTATTATTGCAAATAACATCAAGGGTTTTTAGGTTAAGTGCATCTAAAAAGCTATTATTATTAACATAGGTATCAGTTTTTGCAATAATTCCTAAGCCGTCTAATACTTCGTTATCAACATTGATTCTAGCCTCAGTTAGAGCGGTTAAGGTTGATAAAGTGTATTCACTAGGATAAGCAATCGAAGTAAAGCGGATTTTACTATTAACAATATTATCAAAAAGACCAGTCAAGACAGGATTAGTTGCACCGCCACTCATTGCAGTTATTACAACAGTGATGCCAGCAACAGAACTTTTTAATTTCAAGCCTATTGAGTTAGCAACAAGCCCTTTGTTGACCGAGGTTAAAGTAATAGTTGAAGTGGAAATGCCAGCACTAACAGGGCTGTTTAAGGAAGTAGAAATACCAGCACTAACAGGGCTGTTTAAATTGGCATCAATTAATGCTTTTAGCTTGCTTGCGATTGAAATCGAAGTATCTCCGATGTTAATATCAATTTCGTATTCACCATTCTTAATGCTATCAACATAAAAGCTTAATGAACCGCTTGCAGTTGCAGTTCCAGTAATTGCAAACGAACCAGTGGCAACCGTTCCGCCTGCATTGTCTTCAAGAGCAATAGCAGATATTTTAGGGTGGGTTGATGATATAGCCAAAGTTTTTAACAATGATCTACCAGCAATCGCTATATGAGAATTCCTGCCAAAGTAATTATTTAAATCGGCTTCTGTTATAATTTCTTTTAACTCTCCGCTAATAGCAGTGCCACTAGTTTTTTGACCCACGATTAGAATTGATCTTTGATCCAAAGATGCAAAAGTATTTGCACTTAAGATATTTATTGTTGTTTTAGGGTATTCACTCATTATTTATTTTTTTTAATTTTAATGATTTCAATAGCATTATCAATAACACTATCTTTTAATCTATTTCGCCAGAATTGAGACATTGGCAGTTCGTCAATAGTTTCAATTTCAATTTCTTCACCTTCTTTTAAGATACCAAGTTTAGGATCCTTAAAACTTTTTAATATTTTTATCTTCATTTTAAAAATTAACATTAGAATTAAAATTATCAATAGCAAGATTAACTTCTAACAATGGCACTACATCATTAAAATGATTAACTCCATCGTCATCAGTAATTTCACCAGTAATTGCAAAATCGAATCTATGAATATAAGTCGCAACATTGTAAATATCTGGGCTATTTCCTAAGTATAAACAAGGTTGATATTTCTGTTGAGAGAGATTACTATCAAATTTATAATTTGCAATACTTTTTAATATAGGTTTTATATAGCTTCTTGCTAAGTCGGCCTCAGCACTTGCTACAACTGAATTTTGTGTTGGTATCGCTACAAATATTGAAAATTCTAGCAATGTTTTAAAGTAAAACTGTTGATTAGTTGAATATGAATCAGTTGTGATGCTAGCTCCATTTTCTTCAACCCTTTCATCGCCTAAAATAACAAATAGCCATTTTTTGCTAGTGTCATTTTTGTAAAAAGCCTCAGCCCTTTCACTAGTTGCTATATGCTGGACTCTTGAAGCTTTGCTTACAGATATAGTGCCGTAGACTTGATTATTAGCAATAACATTAGAGACTGCATAACTAAAGTTATTATCATCTATTTTAGTTATTTGTTTATAGCCATTAAAAAAAACATTATCATCAATTAGAATATAGCCATCGGTAGCATTACCAAGATTACTTGAATAAAAATCTATTGAATAAAAATCAGGCAAAGATTTTATTACCTTCTCGCCGTTATAACCAGCAATAGAACAGCCAGCAATTATTATTTTGCTATCAACTTCAATAAAAAGATTGTGGCTTTCAGCTAATTTAATGGTTGCAACTCCAGCAACAACAGTAATAGATTGAATATTTACCCTTCTTTTAGCTCCCTTTATTGTAATATAATCGCCAGTAGATAAGCCGTGATTAGTTGCTGTTGCAGTTATTAATGTATTGTTTTTAACAAGATTAGTGATAGTAGTAATATCACTAAAATCATTTGTAAAGTTGCATAAAACTTGTTTTAATCTGTTGGCTATTTGATTACCCACCATATACTACCTTCTTAATATTGGCAATAGCTAGAGACTTAATTTCTCCATCTTTTGCTCGCATTGCTCTTTGTAATGGCTCTCTTGCTTGCATATTTTTAGAACCAAATTCTAATGCTTTGTTATATTCTGTGGCCAGACCATTTTCACCACTTCCCCATTCTAAAGTTTTATTGCCTCTAACGACAAAATTAACAGATTTTCTAAAATTACCAGTGCGAACCGCAGGGGTTTCGCTCGGTGCAGAAGCTCTTAATAGCTTTGGTTTTTTTAATCTACCTTTGACTCCAAAATAACTCTTATATTCTCGCCCACTTTTAGGCTTTTTCATATCTTGTAATAGCCAAGAGTGTAATGTTTTACCTACTTGATAAGCAACTTTTCTAAAACCAACACTTAGCTCAGCAGGTAATTCTCTATTTCTTTTTAGAGTAGCTAAGCCCTCTGTTGTCATTTTCATATTTTATTCGCTTGCAGTGTTGATAAGCCTAATTCTTTAGCTCTTAATCTTGTTATCTTGTTATCTTTGTCAATATTATCAACCAATTCTATTTTATATCTTTTATTGTCAAGTAAAACAAAAAGCTGTTGAGATATATCTATTGCAGAATTATATCTAATGTAAAAATCAATCGTAATAGTGTTAGACACATTTACATTGTTGACAAAGTCTCCACTTGCAGAAGTTTTAACCATTGCAAAAACAGTTGCAAGAGTTTGGTAAGTTAGTATAGCATCAGCATTTGGGTTGTTATTGCCATAGCTTCCATATTTTTGAATAACTATCTTTTTATTAAAATCGGCGGTGCAAATCTTTTTAACATTATTCTTAATTGACTGGCATTTCATATTGTAAAGAATATTTTTTTGCCTATTATGTAATTTTGAAATAATTTTCTGGCCATTAAACTATCTTCGTTAGTGCAATCTCCGCTGTTGTTAAATAACCAGTCGACAAATGAAAGCATCGCTTCTTTTAAGCTTGTCGGCACCGTGCTTGTAGTCAATCCATACCCAGCGATAAACTCAATTTCTATTGCTTGCAGTCTATTATCAGCGGTAAAATCCTCAGTAAAAACTAATGTAGCATAGTCGGTTGAGTTTGTGAAGTAATATTTTACTGGCGATACCGTGGTTAAAACATCATCTAAATAATATTTAATTGACGATATTGATTGCAACTTGCTTTTCCTAAATTCTACTTCATTGCAATAGTAGTCTAAAAAACCTTTATAAGTTTTATTGATTAAATCTCTGCCAGTTATTCTCTCGCACATCTCTCTCGCAACCGTTATTAATCTTGTTAATTCACTATCAAAATCACCATTGCCAATTAGACGAAGTCTTTGTTTAACTTCGTCTAATGTTATCGGCTCGATATTTGCAGGAGTGATTAATGTGTAGTCTTTAATTGACAACATTTTTTTTCTGTTTTTTAGGAAAATCTTTAGTTTCGATCTCTGCTTCAAATTCTTGATTAGTAAATACTTCTTCCAAATCTTGACTAGTAAATACTTCTTCCAAATTCTGAGTTTCAATTTCTTCTTTTCCCCATTCTTGATTAATAAATACTTCAGCTAATTCCTGATAAATATCATAAACTTTACCTTTTGTATATTCAACTGCTTTACAGCCACTTGGATCTTCTGATGCTTGAGTTGTTTTAATTACTTTAATTTTCATAATATTTTATTTAAATGAAGGGGGCGATTAAGCCCCCAGTTAATTATACAGGTCTTTTAACTGCATCAGCAAGGATTGCTGTTGCAGAGACAGTTGCACCGCTTGTGACGCCAGATGAAACCATTGATAGTCTTACATATCTTCTTTTACCAACATAGCCAATACTTTTTATGGTGTTAGCAGTGTTTAGTGAAGCTTCTGCTTCAGTTCCGATTAAGAATCCATCGGTAACATCAGCAAATGTAGAGTTATCATCGGAACCTTGAACCACAGGTAAAAAAGTTCCATCAGTTCTAGCTCCAAGCTCAACAAAAAGAGTTACCGACTCGAAGCCTGTAGTGTCAATTGAAGGACCTACAGTGGTAGTGTTTGTAGCAATAGAAGCGATATTCAATGCTTTTACTGCTTTTAATGAGGTTTTTTGGTCGTAAGAAGCCATATATTTTTATTTTTAAATTTTAAAGATTAAACGGAAATTTTAATTTTTTTGAAAGACTCAGGTTTTGCGACCACACACCCAACACGACGATGAAAGACATATCTAACAAGCCCTAGAGTGGATTGGCTAAACTCATCTCTTACAACAGTTAGAGATTTTCTTTCGCCAATCATAAAGTTTTGAAAGTCTCCATAAATTACAGGGAAAGTTCCAGCTCCAATGTCAGGCATATTAGGTAAAAGAGCATAAGGAACTCCGTTAATATTTGAAGGAACATCAACACCTAAGTTGCCAGATTCCCAGATATAACGATTGCTAGCATCTTTTAATAATCTTAGAGCTGCAAGAGTTTTTCTGTTGAAAGCATAAATTGGTTTATAGCCAGTTTTTACATCTCCAGTTATTCTAATTAATGAATCAAAAGTAATTGAATCTGCACTGCCAGAATTATTGAAACCAATATCAGGATGTTGCATGAAGCCAAGCATATTAGGGCCAGCACCAGAGCCAGCAACAAATTGCTCGCCTTCAAAAACAGCGAATTGCTCTGCAACGTCTTTGGTCATTTCACCTACAAGATCTACAGAAGAATCCTGCAAAGCTTCATAAGAAATTTCTCCTCTAGCAGTCATTTTTTTTGCTTCAAGTTTGATATCTCCATAAGAAGGTTGGGTATCGTTAAAAAGCACGCCCTCGCCAGTCATAGAAACAACAACACTACCAGTCCTAACAGCCATTGATTCTGTTTTAGCACCCATAGTTCTTACTTTACAAAATGGACGAAGATTACTAATTTCAGTAATATTTTTGATGATTCCTGCAATTTGAACCTCAGGAACAAAAACACCACCACTGATAAAACTATCAGTTCTTAGATATTTTCTTTCGGTTTCATTAAAGCCTTTAACTAGAAAGTTCTCATAAGCTTTAATTTCTAAGTTAGCTTCAGAATTGTTTGATTTATAGCTTTCAGAACTAGTTAATGAAATAAGTTTTTTTTCGATTTCACTTATTGCATTTTCTTTTTCTTTAAGTTTTTTAAGCAATTCTTGGTTTTTTATTTCTTGGTTATCAAGAGCTAATTGTATTTTTTCTACAACAGCTTGGCTTTCGCCATCTTTTTTTTCATTATTTAAGCGAAGTGCAGTTATTGCTTCGTTTAAATCTTGAACACCTTTAATAAGTATTTCGGACATTTTATTTAATTGTTTTAATTTTTAACAGAGCTATCTTCATAGACAACTCTAACATATTTTCAGCATCCCGCTGGGTTGGTGTTGCAACATCCCGTTGCATAATCTCTTTAGCTTTGGCAACTAGCATTTTCGCATCTTGATTGCTAAATTGTGTCGCGATTGCTTTTTCTAAGGTTCTTATACTGTCTATACTGTCAATCAAATCTTTTTTTAACGGCGATATTAAGTTATCGTCATTGAATTGTTTTGCCATTTTAATATAAAGCCCATTAATTTTATTAACTATTTCTTGCCTATTAGGTAAATCATTTTTAATGCTTAAGGCTTCAGCAATAGCAAAAACTGCCTTGGCAATGATTGTAGGTTGATTATCTATTATATCAACAAACGGCATTTTATAGGAAGTAAATTCATTATCTTTTTCGCTGTCGCAGTGTAAAAAGTATTGCGAATAATCGTCGCTAGGCTCATCAATAGATTCAGTAAATTCTTTAATGTTTTGAATAGCTTTTTCCATATCCCAGTCTCTATCTCTATCAGCTATTGGCAAGTTTAACTCTGCATTTTTATAACTTTGTAAAGTTGCTTTTTCATTAGCAGGAAAAGTGACCAAAGATATTTCATATAAATTAACTTCTTTTAATTTTCTAACTCCTGTTTTTTTGTCAACCTCAGAAACTTCAGTTGAATAACCAATTGAGAAGCTATTAAGAGAGCCAATTTTAATTTGTGGGATCAATCTATCTCTAACAAAAGCATCATCTTTAGGTAGTCTAGCTTCAAATAATAAGCCGTCATCATCTTCTTTTATGCTATCAATAATTCCAATAGGAACATCTTTCATATTGTGTCCCCATAATAATTTAGGCATTCTTTTTTTTAAACTTTTTTTAAAAGCCCCTTTATCAACCGCATCATTAACTAAGTCAACATTGCTAAAAGTTGAGCCATAGGCTTTAACATTGAAATAAAGATCATCTTCTTCGCTCTCTTTAAATTCAAATTTGCATTCAAAAGTTTTAAATTGTTTCATTTTTTCGTCATTACTAATTGATAAGGCCCAATCAATACCAGCAGTTCCGCCCCATAATAACCAAGCAATAGTTCCAGCTGTCGCTCCACCATCGCTTTCTTTTTTATCAGGTTGATAATTCTGCCGATGCCTATTAAAGCTTGCCATTCTTTTAACAGTTCTAATACTTAAGTCGGCTCCATTGGATAGGTCTCTTGCTCTCGCTACCCCAACCATTGTGCCACCTCTCCCCCATTTTTCTCTAAGTTCAAGTCCTCTTTTTGCATTATTCTGTGCTGTAATAGGTGCAATTGGCATAATATTTTTATTTTTAAGTTTGTCAATAGTATTTTTTATTGTAAATAGCAACACATCTACATCTAATAGTATTTGCGATGCTACCGTTTGGATCTCGTGGATATTCAAGAGAATCACCACCTACCGAAAATTTATCATCAACACTTATTTTCTGACCGTCGGCAACAACATGGCTAGGTCTCGTCTTGAGGTCTAATATTGAAACCCAAGTTTTATTAATTCCTATTTTGCCCTTTATAGTGTCAATGTTATTAAGCTTAACACTCTCTTGATTTCTTGCAAAACCCTCTGTAATTCCTATAACTTGCTCTCCAATTAATCTTGATCTTGACACCGCATTATCAAGTAAATTTATTTTAATATTTTTTGCAATATCATTTTTAGCATTTCTAATAATTTTTTCAATAGTTGCAATTCTTTTTTTATCGCCTCCGCTTGCTAATAACTCATTTTGCTCTCTTATCAATACCGATATTTCTTCTGCTTTTATTTGAGTTTGTCTTGCAATAACTTCTTTTATTTCATTATTGGAGCTGGCAGTAATTAAATTAGCTTGATTCTCGCCTTCATTAGCAATGAATAAAGCAAAATCTAATTCTAGTTGTTTATTGGCCTCCTCTAGGTCATCAATAGACTTAAATTTAATATCTAGGTCTCTCTCTATTTCTGATCGCATTGCATAGCCAAAGATTGCTATTGCCATCCTCATCCCATCTCTAATTTCTTTTATTATCTCAGGCTTATAATTTATTGCAATATCATTAACAGTTAGATAAAACTTCTCAACATCTTCAGCTTGGTTTTTCAATACCCTATAAATCTTATTAGTTAGCTTAGCCTCAAGTGGTAATTTAAGTTCGTTTATTTGTTTTGCTTTCATCCAAAATACTTTTTTGCTAATTTTTGTATTTGTTCTTCGCTGTATTCTTTTTGAGACAGCATCAAATTAATAAAAAAAGCTTTATCGCTAGGCTTGTCTCTATTATCTTCTGTATATCTATCTCTACCGACTGGTATTAGATTTTGCGGTTGATATATTGTGTCGCCATTTTCAATAGCTTCATAGCCTAGCATTCTTCTAATTTCATTTATCGTTAATGATCCTGTTTGAGAATATGCAGTAGATAATTCAATTTTCCTTTGCTCTAAGGCATTGATTGAAGCTGGGTCTATTGCAAGTTTATATTCTTCTTCGCCAAGAATAGGTAATAATTTATGATTTAAAAAATCAAGAATCTTTTTAGCTTGTGGCAATACACAATTATCATAGAAAGCAATCTGAGCACTTGAGAAATTAGAAAATGTCATTGTATCTTCGTTTAATAAAGGCAACGGTATTTTCAAGCATTGGAAAATCTTATTAGCTGTTGCTTTCTTAAGAGAGCCAAAGTCCATATCTTTAATTGATTCGCTAAATTTTTCAACTCTAGCCTTACCAAAGAATACGAAAGGCTTGCCTGAGTTTCTATTGCCGCTTATTTTTTTCATTGTATCTGTCACTGATGCTATCAGGTCATCGCTAGGCATATCATTTTCAACAAAAAAACCTAGTGATGGCTTGCATTGATTTATAATAATAGAATTATTATGAATTGAAGCATTTAGGTATTGGCTTATTTCTAGCTGAGCTGGAGCTAAACAAGAAACCCCAAACTGTTCGTCAATAGTTGAGATATTAGAGTTTTTAAAGTGTAGTAATATTTTGCCATCTTTTGACTGATAATCATCACCTACATAATTATATTCAACTGTATCGTCTGTAGTATAGAGAATTGTTCTAGCTTTCCCAGATTCAAGAGCATTGCCAATTGAGATATTTTGAGGCTTTCGCAAGATTAATTGGAATTCATCACCAATCTTGTTAACATCGATAAAAGCATTGCCAGTAATGATATTATATACAACTAATTCAAAAATAAACTCATAAAAAGTTTGGTTTAGATTAACAGTTTGAAGTTTTGTAATTATTTTCGCTTCACTGTTATATTCTTTTTTTCTATCGATTGCTGTTAGCTGTAAATTAGCAATAGCATCAGCAACTAAATTAGTGGCAATGGCAACTGGAGAACATTCATAATAAGATTGAACAAAGAATTTATTAGCTTCATTAAAATAGGTTTTAAATTGATATGAGGCTTCTAATTCTTGAGTAGTGTGATAATTAACATTAACATTTTTTTTAAAAAGATTTTTAAACATTTTAGTATTCTAACATTGTAAAGGTTGGCTCTTTATTGATATAAGTAGATAGTGCATATCTTAAAGCATCAATATAATGATTATCTTTGTCAACAGGTTTTATTAGTGGTTCGTTAGTTATTCTATCTACTTCATAAGAATACGAACACATTTCGTTATATAATTGCTTACATCTAGTGTGAATATTTATAATTTTAAAATTTCGCATATAAGCTATACCGCCCTCAATACTTCCTTTAGGTTTTTTGCAAGCCAAAATATTATATCCCTGCCTTCTAACATAAGATATACTCTCAGGTCTCGCATTATCTGCATATATAATTGCTTTTTTACTATCAGGCAACTTGTCAAGGAAGCTAGTATAATCTTCCATTTCAATTTTAATTCCTCCAGCTTCATAGTCAACATATAATTCATTATCAGAAATAAAACATCTAACCATAGCAAGCGGATCATTGCTAAAGCCCCAGTCAACACCATAAAAAAATCTATTTTGAAAAATGCTTTTAGGAGTCTCAAAATCTCTATAAACAAATTTATCTTTGAAAATAAGAGCATCGCTAATTTGCTTAATATTGCCTTCCCATTTATTTTGATATAACTCAGGATTATTCTCTTTATCATAGAGCATTTCTTTTAACAGCGGAGTATTTTGAAAATAAGGGTTATCATAATAATTAACTTTAACACATATTGAATCAGGTAAGGGGTTCTCAACAAACATCTTATAAGTTGGATCTTTTTTATCATTAGGATTAAAACTAGCCCATATCTCGCTATTAGGATTCCTAATTGTAGGAGTTAAATAATCCCAGCTTACACTACTTACTTTTTCGGATTCTTCGCACCAACATAAATCTATCCCTACTGTTGATTTTAGTTGCTGAGGATCGTTGCTAATCCCTTTGAAAATAAATAGACTACCGTTGGAGCTTACAATATTAGTCTTAGTAATTGTGAAATAATCAAATAGTTCATATTTCTTAATGATATCAACAAATAAACGATGCACCGAATCAGCAATACTAGATTGATATTCTCTGCAACATAATATTCTTATGCTATCTTTATCAAATAAAATTCTAGGTTTTAGTGCTAATGTTAAAATAGCTCTTGCAATACTCTCACTTTTACCTCCGCCCCTGCCACCATAAACAGCTTTATATCTTGCTTTTTGCTCTAAAAGAAAGCTAAATTTCTTGGGGATTCTTAATTGCATAATATTAAGAAAATAAATAATCTTTTTGCGATTGTAAGTGTTTTATCGGAAAAATGGCTATATAACATTAATAAAATAAATATTAGTCTTTTTCGTCGGTAAAAATAACAGTGATTTCAGGTATTTTTATTTTTATTGCTTCTCCATCTTCTCCTGTAATTTCACTTCTCAAGCTAAATTCTTCTTTTCTTTTTCTTTCTGCATACCATTTCGCAGTATTTACATCGCCTTCATTCAAGGCTTTATTGATGACAAGTATTGATTTCAGTAGGGGTCTCTGCTGTAAAGCCTTGCATTTGTCAAGGAATCCTTCTGTTGCTTGGCAATAGTTATAAAAAGTTTCTCGTGATATATCTGCAAATATGCAAGCATCACTTATGCTAAAGCCTTGCGAGAAACTATCTTCCATCTTTTTTATGGCTTCTGGTGTCATTATTGTCGGTCTACCATTTTTCTTTTTTTCTTTTAAAACTACAACTTTTCGTGGTTTTTTCTTTACTCCCGCTAGTTTTATTCTTGTAATTATTTTACCACATTTGTTGCCAAAGGAAGGATTTCTCTTAAATTGATTGTTATAAGTATTTCTTGATATTCCTATTTCTTTACAGGCATTAGCTATGTGTCCGCCGTTCTCTTCCAGTATTTTATAGAATAGTTCTTCTTTTTCTTGTGTTAAAGCTATTAAGTGTTTAGTAGCTTCTTTCATGTTAGCCATTGTTTTCAGTAAATTCGTTTTTGCAATCTTCACCATTTCTAGTGATTTTCAGGCTAGGGTCTAGCTTAATCATTCGTCTTATAATCACATCGCAATATTTAGGATCCAGCTCCATACCGTAGCATTTTCTTTTTAGTTGGTGAGATCCTTCATTCCTTTCTCAGTAAATTGGCGAGGGTTTTTAGGGTGAGGTTTTAAATCAGCTAATTTTCTTTTTTCTACTCTCCAAGTGATTCGTTTCATAACATTTTTTTAACTTTTTCTAATAACTCAATTTGAGTGCCGTGTATTGATTCCCAAGTTTTAACTCCCTGATGAATTGCAACCCCTTTTTCTCCGCCTCTATGATGAAAAAAACATAATGGTAAGGTGTCATAATGGCTTGCTTTTTTGCCAAAGCCTCTTTTTGTCGTGATGTGGTGAATTTCAACATAAGGATTTTCACAAATTATACAGCCAAGTTCTGCTACTTTTTTTAGGTAGTCTTTTTCTGCCTTTATCATATTATAGTAAAATTATAAGTCAATCGTTATCTTGAGAATATTTTTATCTATCTCAACAATTTGAGCTTCTCCAGAAGTCCAAATATTCATTTGAACCGTTAAATCTATCGCTTCTTTAACAGATTTTCCAAGATACATTGCCATATAAGCTTCTTTAGATCCAGCTCCATCTGTTGCAAAATCATTTTCTAATATTTCTTGAACCGCTCCGCCTTGATAATGAAATAACTTTTTTTCAAAAACTATAAAATAATGATTATCAATTTTACCAGCTATTTCTATGTTTTGTTCTTTTAGCCATTTTCCAAAATCAATAAAAAATCTTTGTATTCCTAACTGATCGCTTCGTTCTGGCTTTCTAGTTTGGCAAAATAAACCAAAATTTATAAGTTCTGATCCAGAGCCACAGGCAGAAAAAGTAATATCATTTATTGACATAATTTTTAGGAAGCCTTTATGATTATTGAGATGAACTTTGAATCCACTGTTGCCATAAAATAAACCAGAGTCAGCTCCTAGAATTATTTTATCTTTTGTGTTTTGTGCTATTAATACTGTCATAGTTTTGTTTTTTAGTTGT
>Ga0102830_1000426_pt1 | contig 18957 bp, 18 predicted proteins | sample ColrivemetaGS703_FD_84511 | JGI IMG/M metagenome (GOLD analysis project Ga0102830, IMG submission 84511) | Estuarine microbial communities from the Columbia River estuary - Freshwater metaG S.703 | ecosystem: Environmental > Aquatic > Marine > Intertidal zone > Estuary | place: USA: Columbia...
TTTAAATGTCTAATGAAACGGTGTTGCTAGCAGATTTTTTACGACGACCACTACGTTTGGGCATGTTGCCTTCAGATTGTAGCTCCTTCAAATCACTGATACTGATTGTGCTACTATCATTTGCGTGTTGTGATTGTTGTTGAGGTTGTGTTTCTTGAATATTAATAGTCTTAGTTTTCAATCCGGAAAGAATATCAGTAATATCACTTGGTCCTTTCATTTCAGGACGAGGAGGTCCAGGTCGTCTAGTAGTTCTATCTTGAACATCAGGTCTTTCAAAGTTCTCTCTAAGACTAATTCCATCGTCAACATAATTACTTTTACTGAAGTTCAAATCGGGTCTGGCATAGCTATTATTACCAGGTCTTCCTTGAGGAGATGGTATCGCATTAGGGCCTTGAGTTGCCATTGGTGGCGGTGGTCCGCGTCCTGAAAGATTTTGTGATTCTCCGTAAGCGCCGTTACTAGGATTCGTCACGTTAGACATAAATCCGGAAAATCCGGGGTTAGATTGTGACATAGAATTTACGGCGGCACTTTGGAAAGAACGCATTAGGTCAGGATTTTGACGCAAAATATCGTCCATACCAGGCATAGCACTCTTAAACATGGTATTTGTCATATGAACCATCATAGCACTACCGCCAAGTTGAAATAATAATTTCAATTCAGGCGCCATTGTAGCCTTACTTTTGTATTTTTCGTGTAGTTCGCCAAATATATCATCATAATCAGTAACATTTTCCTGAATTTGTTCACTCCAACCATCTAATTTTATATCGAATGGGTCAAATTTACTATTCAAGAATTCCATTCCGTTAATAACAGCCATGAGCATATTCCCTTGAAATTTAACGGAATTTTGTTTTGTTTTTTCGTCCATAATAGTTTCATATTCTCCCATCATTTCTTGAAGAGATGATTCCATTGAATATTTTTTGGATAGTTCGACCCCCTTTTTCTCTAACGCTTCTAATTTTCTTAAATATCTAAATTTCTCTCTTAACATTTCTTCTTTACTTAATTTTGGTTCACTTGGCAATACTTTATCTGGATTTAAAGGGATATTATTAAATTTTCCATAACCATCCCATGTTTTGTTATCATTTTCAGTTTGAGAAGTTGAATGTCCTAATCCACTATCACTAGTAAATTTAGTAGAAGGTTCGTTAAATGAAACACTTGGACCTCCAAACATATCTGATTTAGGTTTAAAACTACTTGATGGCATGTCATCAACTAAATTATTCAACTCATTTTCTAAATTATTTAAATCGTCTAATTCAATGTCACTTGTAGGGTTTCTACTTTCCTTAATTTTATCATTCATTAGTAATTCAAGACCACCGCCAAAGTTGGAAGATTTAGTGTCAAATCCTCCACCAAAGTTATCATCAGCAAATTCAAGTTCTGTAATATCTATTATCTCTGCCATTGTATTTATTCATTAATTAGAACTTTTAATTTTAAGTCTTACGAATATTAAATATATTAATAATAAATTTAATAATTTTTATTATTTATAAACCAAATACCTTGAAGAAATGAATCAGACAAATCGTCTTTTTTTTTATGCGTATTAAAATAATCAATATGTTCGCTAAATCTAAAATTTGTTGTAATTATTTCTAAACATTTTGATATGCCTAATTTTTTTCTATCGCTATAATTTCCTTTGTCTTTAACATCACAATCTTTCAATTTATTTGATGCTGATATAAATTCAATATGATGTACATTTAAATTTGACATAATAAAGTATTGAACAATCATCCCTTGTATTGTTTTCATTCGTATTGCTAATGGACCAATTTGATTTTCAATAATAACATAATCTATTTTCTCTTCCTTTTCAAATAATTTATTAAGTTTCGTTTTAATATTAAGTCCAATATTAAATAAATCTACTTCAGCAGCTTTTTTGCTTTCAATTGTTTGAAAGTAATGTATATTTATATGTTCATTAATTAATTTAATTAGTTCAACCTTTTTAATTTTTGGTTCATATTTAATATTGTAACTTTCTGCTATCTCATAAAGTTTTTGAATTTTTTGTTTATTAATAAATGAAGATTTATGTTCTGATGTTGGAATTTTTATTTGCTGTTTTTTTGAATGTTTTAAACAATAACACTTTTCACCTTTTTTAAATTTTGCCGGCTTATTACATATTACATTTTTTTCTACAACCTGACATGTTATAGCATTTTCTTGTTCGGATATATCTATAATGTCCCATATTGATACCTTAAAATGATCGCTGGTAGGAGATTTAACGAATAAGCATAATGCTAAATTTTTAATTCCGACATCTATTGATAGAATCTTCATATAATATTTAATTTATAATTAATATTTAAATATTATATTTGCTATATTGTTTTACTTATTTTACTTATTTTATTACAATCAAATTACATGTTAACCCCATGAACCATGTTTTTATAGTTCTTAGGATTAATAGACGGAGCAATTAGTCTAGAATTTAATTGTTCAGATGTTAAATAAGGATTTTTTAAATCGCTATTACAATATCCAAAACCAGGTTTAGACGAGTCGAATATGGTTTTAAATTTATATGGAACATTATCAGAAGGTGTTCTATCTGATTTTACATGAGGATCAAGACCAAGAGTGTAACAAGATTCCATAGAGTTATAATTCATAACTTGAACACCATTATGCTGTAAATATTGACGGTATTGCCAGTTAGATTGAATGCCTTCTTTACCCTGAATTCTCTCATTAACTACAGCGGAAGGTTGCCACTGTGACCATAAACGCCCATCTGCCATTTTGGCAGGAGAATTAAAATCGTAATTATTGCTGGCATTATAACAATTTTCCCATCCATATTGTTTTGTTTTATCGCTATAACAAGTTAAACTTGACATTTATATAGTATAATTATAATAAAATTATATATTATATTCAAAATAAAACTTATTCATAACCAAGCAAATTAAGTAATTCATTTTTCTTTAATTTTGATGTGTCAGAAGCTAAACCTTTTTCAGAAACAATACTTCTTAATTTTGGTAAAGATAGTTTTTTATAATCAAGTAATTCATCATGTGATTCTTCTAAATTGTTGATACTAATAGTTTTTAAATCTGATAAAGAAATATTTAATGATTCTGTCATTTTATCTTTAACTTGAGTTTCTTGTAGGGTATCACTTAATTTAGAACTTTTACTTGATAATGATTGTACTTCATCTAATTCTTCATCTAATTCTTCATCTAATTCTTCATCTAATTCTTCATCTAATTCTTCATCTAATTCTTCATCTAATTCTTCATCTAATTTATTAATTTCAACCAAATCTTCAAAATCATTTTCAGTACTAATATTTAAATTTAAAATCTTTACGTCATGGGTTGAGTTATCGTCATCATTATCACTATCATCAATATCATCACTATTATCATCATTATCATCACTATCATCATCATCACTATTATCATTATCACTCTCATCAGATACTTCAATTAAATTAGGTTCTTGATTATAAGGACGTCTCTGATTTTCTAAAGACTGTTCATAATTTTGTGGAAATGAATTACCCGTTCTAGTTCCCGCCAATTGAACTAATTCCATTTTAACCCCATTCATATCTTCTGCTAAAGTTGACACAAGGCTTAACATTGAAGCAATTTTATGATTTTGATCTCTCATTTTACTTTCAATGTAAACAACAAGAAGCGCTACAACAAGGACTAATATTCCTAAAAACATTAAAAATGTAGGGGTAATTAAATCTGCTAAGGTTGCCATTATATTAAAAAAACGTAATATAAATTAATTAATTTACTAACGAATTATTTTCTTTTATAGTATTCTCAATTATTTCCTTTGGATAATTCATATCTGTTAACACTTTAATCCCTCCTTTGACTTCAGAGATACCAGATTCAAATTTATATGTATAGATTAATTTATTATTATTTTTTTGAGTGACCATTTTACAGTTTTGTATACCTTTAATTTTATCAAGTTTTTTACAAACTTTTACAAAATGTGTTGTTAGTAGTGTTGATACCTTTTTATATTTTTGTAAATAAAGCATAAATGCTGTAGCACTAGTCTCTGCTTCTTCTGGATTTGTTCCCGAATATAATTCATCAAATGCGCAAAAATGCGTGTCATTTTTATTATCATGTATCACGTCTAATATTTCTTTACATCTGCGAGCTTCCGCTTGAAATAAACTGTCGCGTCCAGACGTGTCTGGAATATTTAAGTAACAATGCAAATGCTTAAATGGTGCGAATTTTGCTGAATCATAGAATCCACAGCCAAACTGTTGTGTAATTATAATGTTAATTAATGTTGATTTTAAAATTGTTGTTTTTCCTGAAGCATTTGGACCTGTTATAATTTGATTTTTATTAAATTTTACAGTATTTTTAACGTGATTGTTATCTTTTAAACATGCGTAATAGCTATTTATAAATATACCTTTCTTTGTATTACTAATAAACGTGGCAAAATTCATTTTTCTCTCTATAATGTTAACTTGTAATCCTTTTATACAATCAATATAGCCATTAAACCCTAGTGAATACATAATAGCATCTTCATATTCTTTTTCATTATGTAATTCGTAAAAGTATTTTAATACTCTACCTATTTCCTTAAATTTTCCTATATTATATAGACTATACTGTGTTATTGATTTTAATTTTGAATCCATATTTTTAAGCGTATTAATTTTTGTTATAAGATTATTATTAAAATCTTGATGTGTAGATAATTCTTTTGAGAAGTGTAAATAGTTTTCCATCAAATGTATAGTATTTTCCAAATATAAATTAATATTTTGAAAATGTTCATGTATTATTTTCATATTATTATTGAATTTAACACAAACCATAATATTTTGGTAAATCGAAAATAAATAAAATGCTGCTGATATTAATATATATATACTCTCTTGAGCATTAATATCGGAAAAATTTACAGTAAAAAGTTTTCCTATAGCATTTGTTTGTGCAACAGTTTTAAGAACGGTAATATATTCACTAATATCAATAGGCAAACCTTTCATTTTCAAAATAAAAAAAGGTATAATTAATATTATTATTGGAATCATTAGAGAGAATATAGGTGAAAATAAATTATATAAACTCATAAACTGTAAAAACAATTCAGACTTATTTAAAAATTCAATTACTTCCCAATCAACATAGTAATATTTCTCTTTAAACCCAGTTTCATTCTTTAATTCATTCCATATTTCAATAATATTTTTATAATTAGGAGAAATTTTTGTATATCTTGTTTGAGGGTCAACATAATGCTTAATAAGTTTTTGATTATCTTTTAAAAAATTAACATCAGTTGTGTAATAATGTGTAATTTGTTCTGATATTTTTTTAGACACATCATTATCAGTATTTAAACAAAAATAATAAATAGGATTACACGAGTTATCAACTGTATTAATTAGTTCTAAATCTGTTGATATGTTTTTTTTTAATTCATGTTTATCTTTAATATAATATATTGGCGTCTTAAAATAATCATTAATTTTACAAACTATGCTTGAATTTTCATTTTTCATTATATTTAATTTTACGATAGAAATATAATGAAATTTTTTAACGAATGTTTTTATTTACCAATTAAGAAATCAACGTTGCTAGGCATTTCAGAAATTTGAGTTTCATAATGTTGTTCAATTTCCTTTAACTTAGCTACGTCCCGTCTAGTAATCATATTAATTCCGATTCCCTTTCTACCCCAACGACCAGAACGTCCGATTCTATGAAGATATGTGTTTACACATTTAGGTATATCAAAATTAACTACAACACTAACTTGCTGAATATCAATTCCGCGCGCAGTAACATTTGAAGAGATTAATACCCGAGTGCGTCCAGTTCTAAAATCTTCAAAAGATGTTGCGCGCTCTTCTTTATCCATTCCACTATGAATTCTACATACAGAAAATTCATCGTCCTTCATAGCTTCATATAAATCTTGAACCCGTTTTACACTGTTGCAATAAATAATGCTTGAACTTATAGAAATCAAACTATACAAGTCTTTTAATGTTGCGTACTTTTGTCTATCATCTTCAACCGCAATATAGTATTGCGCGATTCCTTCCAATGTTAACATTTCGCGTTTAACACTAATTCTAATAGGATTTCTCATAATTTTATCAACAATCGTATTAATACTTTCTGGAAGAGTAGCACTTACCAAAGCAACCTGAATAGTGTTGCTTAAATATTGAAAAATATTATAAACTTGTTCTTTAAAGCCAACAGATAACATCTCATCTGCTTCATCTAGAATTACTAGTTTAATGTTTTTAGATGAAATTGTATTACGACGCATCATATCAAATACTCTACCAGGACAACCACAAATAACATGAGGCGTTTTCTTATTTGAAAACGTGTTGCATTCTTCAACAGCCGAACCCCCATATAGTGTTTTAACTCTTAGTCCTTCCATCATACTTCCTAACCCTGTAAAAACTTTTGCTGTTTGAATGGTTAGTTCCTTTGTAGGAGATAAAACTAAAACTTGAGTATTGTTATCACATACATCAACATTAGCTAATGCTCCAATAGTAAATGTGGCTGTTTTACCAGTTCCTGATTGCGCCTGAACAACAATATCTCTTCCCATAATTAAAGGTTTAATAGCTTGTTGTTGAATTATACTTGGAACCTCAAAACCATAAGAATAAATTCCTCTTAATAACAAGGGATTTATTTCTAAATCATCCCATGAACTAAATTTAAACGAAGCGTCCAATACCACTTCATTTTCATCACACGTTTCGCTAACAATATGTTTTGTAGTTGACATTTATAGTATAATATGTTCATATCTATTTAAGTGTATTTATAAATATTATTATATTTATAAAAAAATTGATATAAATAATAGATAATATATTATACTACATATCAGAATGGAAAAAACAATGAAACACATGTATACTCTTGAAAAAATTAATGAAATTCTATATCAAGGGTTTGAATATAATTTACCTGTTGATACTCTTGCTGTTATTTCACAATTATCATCAGAAGTAGGAGCGCCAGATTATATTAAAACGCCTGTTTTTCAAAAGAGAGAAAATCCTATGAAGGTTGAACCAAGTGGATGTGTTAAAGAATCTTCTGGTTGTGGAAATAAAAAACGAAGAGGTAAGGCTAATGAAATTGTTAATGATGAAGATTGGGATAATTTGAGAACCTTTCAGACTACTAAAATTGAAGAAAAATCTGACATTGACACACAAATTGATAATATTCGTGTTAATTTAAATAAAATGTCTGATAAAAATTATATTGACATGCGTAATAAAATTATTTCCAGTATTGAGAATTTATTTGTAAACAATATTACACACGATGAAATAAGTCGCGTCAGTTCTATTATTTTCGATATTGCCTCGACTAACCGATTTTATTCTAAAATGTATGCTGATTTATATTCTGAATTGTCAATAAAGTATGATACAATGAGAAATACATTTGAGAACAATTTTAAGAAATTTGTCGATTTGTTTAATATTATTGAATATGTAGATCCAAAGGTTAATTATGACAGATTTTGTGAAATTAATAAATCTAATGAAAAGAGAAAGTCGTTGGCATCATTTTATTTAAATCTAATGTTCAATGGTATTATTGATAAAAAACAAATAATGTTAATTACTAGAAATCTTTTGGAACAAATATATAAATATATTTCTTTAGATGATAAAAAGAATGAAGTAGATGAGCTAACAGAAACTGTAGCAATACTATATAAAAAGGATATTTATGAAGATGATGATGGCGATGATTATGAACAAATTGAAGGATATACTATTAATGAAATTATTGAAAAAATTGCTAATAGCAAAGTAAAGGATTATAAGAGTCTAACAAATAAATCGTTGTTCAAATTTATGGATTTAATTGAGATGTAAAATATAAAATATCTAATTATAAAAAATAAAAATTTTATAACATATTTTTTAATATTATTTAAATATTAAATACTTACTCATTTAAATAATGTCAAACGAAGAAGAAAATATAGCAATTTCATATTTTATAGATGAACTTGAAAATGAATTAGAAGAAGAAATAAATATTGAAGAATTTATGACTGAAATGGAAAACACTGAATTTAATGAAGATTTGACTTTTCCGCAAATGATAAATTATCGCGAGAATTTTACAGTTAAAGAATTATTAATAATTTGTGACTATTATGGGTTCGCTAAAGAATTAAAAAATAATAAATGTAATAAAGAACAAATTATTGAATTTCTAGTTTCATTTGAATCAGAACATATAAATGACGATATTGTTATCAAAAGACAAAATATGTGGTTTTATATGAGCGAACTTAAAAATGATAAATTCATGAAAAAATTTTTATTATGGTAAAGAAATATAAATATTTTGTATTTGTATTAAATATAAAATATTATAATAAATTATAAATGGTATTATCAAAACTAAATAATGATGTAAGTTATCCTGAACTAAAAAGTGTGGATTCTGGAGATTTAAAAATGGAAGCTAATTTATATCAGTTAGAAATAAAAGAAATTGATGTAATTGTGGCTATTGGAAACGCAAAAAATACTTTTGAAGATAAAAATATACTATATTTTCCAATTTATTTAGTTAAATATAACAATAAAGTTGTTCAAATTGGCGTTTATGAAATAAAGGCAACAGATTATTTGAGTTATTTGGATGATTACAATAATCTTGATGTAGAAAAAATGGAAGAACCGTTAATATATTCATTTGCAACGAAAGAATACATTAATAAGCTTCATTTAAAGCCAGATGTACCTCTTAGAAGAATTGAAGGTGTTGATAAAGAAGAAGGCGAACTTACTGAAAGTGAACAAGAGGAAGAAGAGGAAGTTGAATATAATGAATATTACGAATTACCAAAAGAGAGAGAAGATATTTTTATAATAACAAAAGGTGTTCCATTACCACCATTATTAAAAGAAGAGAGTAAAAAACAAGCAAAGGATTATAGAGAAAAATATCACGAAAGTCCAAAGGATACGTGGATTGAAAAATTTATGAAAAACAAAAATTATAATATTATAGATAATGAAGGTGGAGGTGATTGTTTGTTCGCAACAATTCGTGACGCATTTTCTAGCATAGCACAACAAACTTCTGTAAATAAATTAAGAAAGAAATTATCAAATGACGCAACTGAAAATGTTTTTTTAAATTATAAGGAACTGTATGACATGTATACTACATCATTAGTTAGAGATACCAATCATATTAAAGAATTAGAATCTGAATATACATTATTAAAACAAAGATTTACTGAAGTTATCGATAGAAATGAACAAAAAATAATTTCAAGTGAAGCAAAAAAGGTAAAAGCTGAACACGATAAACTTGTTGAAGAAAAAAAAGTAACAGTTCAAATGTTAAACGAATATAAATTTATGAAAGGTGTTGACTCCCTTGAATCTTTTAAAAGTAAAATTAAAAAATGTGATTTTTGGGCAGATACATGGGCTATATCTACATTAGAGAGAATACTTAATATTAAATTTATTGTCATGTCAAGTGAATTATATAAAGCAGGTGATACTAAAAATGTATTACAATGTGGTCAATTAAATGATACTATTTTGGAACAACGTGGAAGATTTACACCCGAATTTTATATTGTTATTGACCATACAGGTAACCATTACAAACTTATCGGATATAAGAAAAAATTAATATTTAAATTCTTAGAAATACCATATGATATAAAGAAAATGATTTCTGAAAAGTGTATGGAAAAAAATGCTGGTCCATTTGCTATTATTCCAGATTTTCAAAAATTTAAAGCCGAAACAAGTAAAACTGTTATTAAAGAAGCTCAATATGAAGATATAACTGAAAGCAAATTAAGAGGATTATATAATGACGATATTGTATTTCAGTTTTACTCAAGATCAGTTGGAAAACCGCTCCCAGGAAAAGGGAATGGAGAGAAAATTCCAAACGAAAGGTTAAAAGAGTTTTCTGAATTAGCTACTATACCAGATTGGCGCAAGAAGCTATCAAACTTTTGGGTTGCTCCATTCTCTCTAGATAACCATCAATGGTCTTCAGTTGAACATTATTATCAAGGTTCTAAATTTAAAAAGACATATCCTGATTTTTATTTAAGTTTCTCTCTTGATTCTGGAACAGATTTGTCTAAAGATCCGGCAATGGCAAAAGCTGCTGGTAGTAAATCTGGAAAATTTAAAGGTGAACTTTTAAGACCAATTGAAGTAACCATTGATTCAGACTTTTTTGGAAAAAGGCAATCTAGAGATATGTATAATGCTCAGTTTGCTAAGTTTACACAAAATGAAGAATTAAAAAGGCTTTTATTGGCTACAGGAGATGCCAAGTTAACACATTTTTCAAAAGGTGCTGAACCTGTTGTATTTGACGAACTCATGTTAATCCGTGATAAAATTAAACGTAATGAAATATAAATATTTACAATAATAATTATAAATATTTATTTTTTTTTTCCAAATAATGAACTGAAACATCCTTTTGATTTAATATATTTTGAAAATCTTAATAATCCAACACATGAATCAATTAAAGTATTAATCTGTTCTAAAAATAAATCTTCTTTCTCTTCGTCAATTTTAATTCTTCTCTCTTTAACCAAAAAATAAACAATATTTTTAAGAACTTCTGAACATATATCTGCTCTGGTTTTACTATCAATTTTCATTTCTTTCATTTTATAAATTGTTTCGTAAAGTTTTTGAATTAATAAAATTAGTTGTGGTAAATCATTTGAATCAATCTTACCGTCCTTAATTACTTCTAATAATAATTTTTCGATATCATCTAAAAAATTAGGTGTTAAATCAAAAATTTTATTTAAAATATCAATAGATTTCTTACTTAAAACAATGTTAGAATTATTACTTGTTTTAATAAATTCTAAAAATAAGTGTGATAGCGTTTTTAAAACAACATTTGTACCTTCTTCCTTAGAAACATTCATATCTTCTTCCTTAGAAACATTCATATCTTCTTCCTTAGAAACATTTATATCTTCTTCCTTAGAAACATTCATATCTTCTTCTTTAATTATTTCTACCACATTTACGGTATCATCTATTTTTTCAATAGAAACAACTGGAACAGAAATTTCTTCTTTAGCAATATCATTATTTATAGGTAACATATTATATTATGTAAATATAATATTTTTATAAATTTTATTATAAAATACAATTACTACCTTGTTCATTAATTTTTGGAGTATTATTGTTTGGACAACAACCAAAAGCAGTTTGAGAACATGAGGCATTTGTTGATTTAGACGTTAAATCATATGGATATATGATTTAATAGAATCAAAATTAAAAGTATAATTGCTAAAACTGTAATTATTGATTTATCCATATATATTTTACATTAAAAAAATATTAAGACAATTTATTAAAAATTAATAGAACAATATAGTAAATGAAACTATCAAAAAATAGTAAACAGCTTATGTTATTTTTTACAAAAAACAAACATATTAATAATATTAAACAAACTAAACGCACTGATATTATACTTATTGAATTGTATAACAATATCCTAAATGCTTATACATATTTAAATAACTTAAAACAAAAAGGACAATATTACACTATTACAACAAAAACAGTTTTGACAGCAACACAAATATCTAAACCACAAAATTTTAATTCAAATAGCTTCCCTGAATTAGTACGAAAACATATTGATGAACTAACTATGTCAGAATTAACATATCACTTTTCTCTCTACGGTAGAAATATTAAAGTACATTTTATAGTTGAAGATAACAATGTTGAGTTACAACTGGAGACTTATAATAAATATGTTGATTCTATCATTATGTGGTTATTTATATTAAATCAATATGCTTCCAAACAATGTGCCACTTCATTAGTTATATATTTATATTTTACTTCTCTCGAAAAAAAATTTCCGAATTCAAATATTTTTATACTTGATGGAATTAATGTAAATACAGCATTTACAAGTACATGTCCAAAGGATTCAGAAATAGTAGTATTTAGAAAAGAAGAATGGTTTAAGGTTTTTATTCACGAAACATTCCACAATTTTGCTTTAGATTTTTCGGATATGAATAATAACGACGTACATAAGTGTATTTTAGATATATTTAAAGTAAATTCAAATGTAAACTTATATGAAGCATATACAGAATTATGGGCTGAAATTAACAACGCATTGTTCTGTAGTTTTTTTTCATTAAAGAATAAAAATGATATAGATGAATTTCTCTATAATGCTGAATTTTTTATTAATTTTGAAAGAACGTTTAGTTTTTTTCAGCTTGTTAAAACATTAGACTTTATGGGTTTAACATACAAGGATTTATATTCGGAAACAGAGCGTAGTCGAATTCTCAGAGAGAACTTATATAAGGAAAAAACGAATGTTCTGTCGTATTATATTATAAAAACAGTATTAATAAATAATTATCAAGGATTTTTATCATGGTGTAAAACTAATAATCTTTCTCTCTTACAGTTTAAAAAAACAATTAAAGCTCAAAGTGATTTTTGTAAATTTATAGCGAAACACTACAAAAGTAGTAGTATGATAAATGGTGTAACAGAAACAAAAAGTTTTTTAAATGACCTACACAAAAAAAGTAAAAAAATAAATTTATCATATGTTTTATCAAACTTGCGTATGAGTATTTGTGAATTAGGATAAAAGCCAAAGGCGACGGATAAAAGCCAAAGGCGACGGATAAAAGCCAAAGGCGACGGATAAAAGCCAAAGGCGACGGATAAAAGCCAAATGCGACGGATAAAAGCCAAATGCGACGGAATTAAATTTTTCCTTCGTTAAACATTTTTAAATGTGTTTTACAATAATTATCTCCAGGCAAACATTTTGTTAGACAACAATTATTATTTTTATTTTTTTTACAGCATAAATATCTATAATGACCATTTCCAATTAAACGTTTGTTTGCTTTCCATGCTTTGCTTGCCTCATCAAAGTCAATATTGACTTCATATAAAGGATTCATAGTTGTTTCCTTTATATTATTATCGCTATTCATAATAATGTTAACATTAAGAGGTGTATTGTTTAAAGCAGTTTTACTTCGAGTATTCATTTTTTAGTTTTTATATAATATTATATAATTAAAAAGCAATTCAATTTTTTTATGAATTGATAATTTATAAAAAAGTTTTTATAAATTATCGTGATATAATATTTACAATTATAAATTGTATATACAATGAGTTATTTACTATTATCGTTTACGGTATACTTGTCCTAATATATATTTTCCTCCTACCAATATAATTTTTCCAATTTCCAATGTAATATATATTTGTCAAATACTTCAGGTACCCATTTACATATAGGTATTATTGTGTGTCGTATATTTAATGTATGAAGTTCTTTTCTATGTTTGAATATCCGATTGTCGGCATCTTGAAATGATTTATATTTGTGGCAATTGAATCCTACAATTTGTCCATATGTTGTTGGAGTTTTATTGTTCGTTTCTTCGTAACATAAATAAACACGATTAAAATACTTATCACTAGAAACCTTTTCTTTATTAAGTTTTCTTAGAGTATTATATACTGAAATTATTAAATTTTGCGAAGCGATTTGTCTTGGTCTCATATTAGTATTACAATATATTGTATAAGTAGATTTAATACATTTTATTAAGATAAATAAAATAAATGCTAATGATATGTGTCTTTATAACATTTGTAATAATATTATAAGCTTATTATCTTGAAAAAAAAACAACCATCTAAGCCAGTGTTAAGATTAGATGAAGAAAACAAAATTACACATTATTACGAAGTACCTGAATGTTAACGGTTTTATAATTACCTAAAAAATAAAATTGAATATAAAAAATTTCTGTATACTAAATACAAATAAATACAATGGGAATTAAACATTTAAACAAGTTCTTTAAGGAGAATGCAAGTGAATCTACAAAGTTGATATCTTTATCAGAATTATCTGGTAAAAAGATTGCTGTAGATATAAGTATTTATATGTATAAATACGCGTCAGATGATACATTAATTGAAAATATTTATCTAATGCTTTCTGTATTTAGACATTATAACGTGATTCCTATATTCGTTTTTGACGGTAAACCTCCTACTGAAAAAAACGAACTACTAAAAAAACGGCGTCATGATAGAAAACGCGCTGAAGAAGAATATAACCTACTTAAAAATAAATTAATAAATAATGATGATTTAGATGATATTGAAAGGCAGGATTTAATTAATAATATGGATATGTTAAAAAGATCATTTGTTAATATTAATAAGAATGATATTAAAAATGTTAAAGAGCTTATTATATCATATGGCGCGACTTATTATGATGCTCCTGGTGAGGCTGACGAATTATGTGCTATTCTATCAATTAGAGGAAAGGTATGGGCTTGCTTAAGTGAAGATATGGATATGTTTGTTTATGGTTGTCCACGAGTTATAAGATATATTAGCTTATTAAACCATACTGCGGTTATTTATGATATGAAAGGAATTCTTGAAAATTTGGGTGTAACACAAAAAGAATTGAGAGAAATTTGTGTATTATCAGGAACAGACTATAATAATTTAAATGATAATGTTAAAAATTCACCTACATTATACACTACATTAAAATATTTTAAAAAATTTCATAAAGATAAAAATAATACCAATGACTTTTATGATTGGTTACTTGAGAATACAAACTATATTAGAGACAGCGAAAATCTAAAAAAAATTTATAACATATTTGATTTAAGTAAAGGTCATGATAATATTAAAGTTTTTGAAAATGTTAAAATTATCAACGGAACAATCATGAAAGATAACATTAAACAAATTTTAAAAACAGACGGATTTATATTTCTTGAAAGCAACCAATTTTAAACAATAAATTTTTTTTTGATTTAAGTTAATGTTTACGGTATGGTTTTCTTTTATGTGTTTTTCTTTTATGTGGTTTTCTTTTATGTGGTTTTCTTTTATGTGTTTTTCTTTTATGTGTTTTTCTTTTATGTGTTTTTCTTTTATGTGTTTTTCTTTTTTTCCCTCCGAACATTTCTTCATAACCGTTATTTTCCTGAGTATTTAGTTGAGTATCTTGTGTATAATCATCTAATTGGGTAGATTGGGTAGATTGGGTAGATTGGGTAGATTGGGTAGATTGGGTAGATTGGGTATCTAATTGGGTAGATTGGGTATCTAATTGGGTAGATTGGGTATCTAGTGGAACATCTTGTTCACTAACATAATTATAATACCCCATTTGATGGTCATAACTATCAATTAATTTAAGAGATTTTTCACCAGTATCTCCTAAAATTACTTTATATTTTTCATATCCTTCTTGATTATTAGATAGAAATTCAATAGTGTCTCCAACTTTAATATCTGGATTGGTTTCTAATTCTTCATAAACTGTTCCATTTCCTTCAGTAACAGTAAAATTTGTCATTATAATATATATAAATAATTAAAATATTTCGGAAATAGATGACTTCTTATTTTCTGAAAAATATAAAATTAAAAATATAAAATTTTTTCTATTTAAAATTAGGGTTATATTATTATATACAATGTTAGATTTATATAATAATAAATATGATAGACAAACACTAAAAGATTATATTTATGCTGTTAATATGATTGATATTTTAAAAACACAAATGCTTGATGTTACATTTGTGGTTCGTTATATTTTAAATCAAAAATATCAATTAGACGATGTTGATGATAATATAAATGCTCAAACTGTTTTAAAATATCAACCTCATATCACATTTGAAGAACTTCAGAAGGCGTTTTATGAATATGAATCAGATGATGACAGTGTTACTGATTTTGAAACTGTGGCAAATAGAGAGAAATAATATTAAATAAAAACGGTTGCATCTATGTTTTCAAAAGTTCCACATGAAAATTGAGGTATTTGGGTAAATTGAGATGTATTTAATAAATCACGCATATTTTTAACTAGTTCTCTCCAACTACAGTCTGGATTTTGGTTTAAACTTTCTAATAAAGACCAAGTCATTGCGCCATTAGGTTTATTATTTATAAAAGCATCAGCACTGGTTTGATTATCTGTACATCCACTAATCATAAAAACATTACCATTTGTTTCTAATTGCTTCGAATTTTCTGTATATTTGTCATAATTAAGAGAATCCATAAACTGATATTTAAGGTCTAAAACAGAACCACTAAAACAACTATCAAATAAAGCAAATAAAGTTACATCTGGTTTTAAATGAGATTGTATTAATGATTTTAATTCATCATCAAGAATGCCTTCTAAATCACATGATACAATTAATTCATCACGTCCGTCAGTTTCATCACCATTTCTATCTATAGTATAAGAACCATGTCCGCTAAATGAAAAAAATAATAAATCACCTGATTGTGAATTAATAAGAAGATTTTTAAACTCTTCTAAGATATTAATTCTTGTAGCTTTTTTTGTAGTTAAATCGGTCATAATATTAATATCATTAAATCCTTTATCAGTTATTCTCTCTTTAATTGAATTTACATCACTTATACAACCATATAATTCATTGGATGTTCCTGTGTAGTTAATGCCAATTAAAAGAGCTTTTTTATTTTTATTAATTGTTATTGTTTTTGGGACATAATTTTTAATACTTAAAATACTTTTATCTAAATTAGATTTTAGATTATTAACATTACTATAGTATTGGTTAACTAAAGAATTAATTTGGGTTTGTTTTACTCTATTTGATTGTCTACTTCTTTGAACTCTTCTAATATTTGAAACAGTTGTATAATATAAACGAGATACGATAACATTAAAAATATGATTATTTTCGTCAATCCTATTTTGCTTGTAAGTATCTAAATCACTCATTATACTATAATTAAATATAATAAGTATTACAAAAATAATAATTATAAATTATTTAGTCTACATGAGACTATATAATTTTATTTTTTGTTAATTATGTTTTCATTGTAGGTATCTAAATCACTGCCCATTATATTACAATTTATAATATCAAAATTAAAATGTCTTTATATTTATACCTATCTTATACATTGATCTGTAGGGTGTAAAACAGTTTCTATATTATTCTTAGCATCAAGCTCAATCATTAATTTATCAAACTTATCATCTCCTCCATTTTGGTTATAATGTTTTTTAGTTTTACCTTTACTTTTAGTTTTACCTTTACTTTTAGTTTTACCTTTACTTTTAGCTTTACTTTTAGTTTTACCTTTAGTTTTACCTTTACATTTACTTTTACCTTTACTTTTATAACCACCATATATTACATTTTCTCTATCATTACTAGGCAAAATCTCACAACCCCAATGTCTTAAAAAATCCTGTAAAAATCCTTTTGTAGGACAATATTCAGGATTAAATTCTAAACTACCCCCAGCACCGAAGACTTCTGACCCTTTCAAAAAAAATATAATATCAACATAGCTCCATATTACACCTGGGTATAATGCACCTATATGATAAACGATCTCTCCCGCATTCCAAGATGGGTTGATTTCAAGAGCTTTCCTTGCTTGCGGATCTAAAATTTTTAATTTGCCGTCTTTATTTACAATTGATATTGTATGTCCTACATGACTAATACCACCATTATATCTAGTATCTCTATACATTTTAAATACAAATACTGAATTTAAACGTGCGCTTGCCGCCGTATTTACAATGAATTTTAATCCATTACTTATAGGAAATCTAAAAATCATATATTTAAATGATGTAACACCTATTTTTACATAATAGTCATTTATATAATCAACAATTTTATATATTGAAGTACCTTTCAGTGTTAAACAAGTTACTGAACCTCTTGCGTCATTCTCGTGTAACATATCATAATATGATAATACATTTAATGCGCACCCTTGGTGTGTTGCCTTAGCTAGAGGTTGCCAATCTTTATCATCAACCGCAGTATTTAACGGCATAGTAAACATGAAATATACTTCACCAAGTTCGATTTTATCAACTATATTTGCTTTAATAAGTGGGAGTTCCAGATGTGGTTTTATAGTATCTGTATAAGCTGAGACATTTTCATATATGCTATTTAAAGATTGACAAGAAAATATAGCTAGAGTAATATCATTTGGTGATATATTGGTTTTTTTACAATTATCCACCACTAATTTGAAAATTTGTGAATATGTAATAAAATTAATATCAAACATACGCAACATAAAAGTAAGATCAAATATACGTTCGTTCTTTATTACTCTACAACTTTTTTTCCCATATTTATCAACCGAATAATTCAACTCATAACGATTTAATCCCATTACTTGATCCATGTATGAATCTTTTGTGTCTTCCGCTTTATATTTAAACATGATAGGAGGCAAGTATGCGAATGTAATTCCACTTTGTTTATTCTGTCTAGCTACATACCCATTAGAAGAAATAGAACATATATTATTTTGTACTCGTTCTAAATCGTAACCAAACCCCAATTCTAAAAATTTTGTAAACATATAAATTTTTTTAAATTTGCTGTCCATTGCGCGGAGGCAATGATCTCTTGACACAGCAAATCCATGACTAACCCATAAATATATTACCTTTATTCCTATCGCATTGTCGTCCGCTTCGTATATATAGTCTGAATTTATATGGTCGGATAAACCTGCCTGTATGTCAGTAAAAGACCCGCTCGGATTTTCATCAGAATCTCGACGACTGATTAACAACGCATCTCTATTTGTTTTACTCTGTCTAAATCTTTCATTTGTTTTATTCGGTATAAAACGAGGTCTTCTTGGTTGAGACATATATATATAATATAATATATAATGTTTCAACTATAAAAATTATATCACTATAAAAAATTATATCACTATAAAAAATTATATCACTATAAAAAATTATATCACTATAAAAA
>Ga0102830_1000430_pt1 | contig 18727 bp, 16 predicted proteins | sample ColrivemetaGS703_FD_84511 | JGI IMG/M metagenome (GOLD analysis project Ga0102830, IMG submission 84511) | Estuarine microbial communities from the Columbia River estuary - Freshwater metaG S.703 | ecosystem: Environmental > Aquatic > Marine > Intertidal zone > Estuary | place: USA: Columbia...
GGTAATAAACCCAAATATTCACTTAGTTCGAACTTAAACATCATTTTGTCAGATTTATCCCAATTAAAAACCGACATATCACATTCGATCTTTTCACCATCAAACCGTATTAAATCACTAAGTTTTCTAACTAAATCAGTTTTTTTACCGTATGCACTTAAACCCATAACTTTATACTCTCCCTCATTTGGTTTAAAACCTAAAAATGAAGTTAACGTTGAATAAAAAAGTCCTAATGAATGTGGATACGTTGAGATTGTTTTAACATCTAACTTATTTCCTTTAGTGAAATAAGACATTGCGGTTGTTTCGTATTCCCCAACACCATCTATTGACACCACTAAAGACTCTTTAAAAGGTGACGAGTACGACGAGTAATATAGATGTGAATCGTGGTGTTTTGAAAAGAAAACATTATCGGAAATACTCCTTAATTTTTTTCTAATCTCGGACCTATTTCGATATATGTTTATTATAGATCTAATTGCAAATAATGGTTTTTTAAAAATTGTTTTTTTAAAAGTCTCCTTTACTCTTTTAACTTTCAAATCGGGGTCTTCATAAAAACAAACACACTCGATCTCCTGTTTCTTAACTCGATGAGTTTTAATCATATAACTCAACGCCTTGGTGGGAAAAGAGCTATCGTGTTTTATACCGGTAAATTTTTCTTCTTCACAAGCGAAGATGAGTACTCCATCTCTGAATAAACAAACAGACGAGTCGTGGTATAATGCGGAGATCCCAATTACATACATGTTTTTATTTGGTTGAATAATATGTCTTTTATCTTTTGATGTCCTTCAATACCCGGATGAGTATCATAGTAATCAAAGTCATCGGGAAACTCATCCGATAAGGTTAATTCGTTTTCCACAACAAAATCATATAAAGACTTATTGTCTAAGTTTTTTTCTGTGGGTAACGTAACTAACAAATCATTATAGTCCTCACCAATGTCTTGTACACATAATAAGGAATATTTTATATTTTTTGTAGTCTTAAGGTAATTTAAAACAGAAATTGTGTTGTCTAAATCAAACTTTACTCTTTTGGGTTGCCACGATACCACATAATTGGCCAAGGTTACTAAATCTTCGTCGCTATATTGGTTAAATGGATATTCTTTGGATTTGGTCTCTAATCCTAATTGGACAATACCCGCAGTTGAGAATCTATAGGAATTGTCGTCCGTAAAATGACCGATTCTATCGGTACTGGTGAATTGTACAATTAGATAATCATTATTACTTATTCTATTGATATTTTGGATTAGATCATTAAATATGATGTCATTAGAGTTACCGGGTGATGCGATATTTTCTATCTCTAATCCCATTTCAAAAGATAAAAGATTACCATAGGATTTCTCTTTAGGAACATTTAAATGACCTGAAGAAAAGGAACAACCGAAAACCCAAAGTTTATTCATTTAATATGTGTTTTTTAATGTGGGGTATAATCACTTTAGTTGCAAATTCAAGATGACCCTCTTTAGATGGGTGTGTTCCCCATACGTTGGATTTATTGTTAGGAAATCCCTTCTCTTTATAATTTTCTAATAACCATTCATAACACCCATTTACCTCCAAAAATTTACTTTGGTCTATCAGATTGTATAAATAATTAACCTCCTCATGTTCTATTATTTTATAACCTTTTAAATTTTTTTGGAATATATCCATATAAGTTGTCATGAAATACTTGATACCCTTCTGTTCCAAGTACCATTGTAATCTTAGTACGTTCTCAATAGTTTTAATCATTGATCCTACATCCGTGTGATAATATTCATACCACATTCTAGATTTTTTAAATTTCCAATGAGAGTTTGTAATTAACCATTTCTTTTGGTTTGCAACATTAGTGGGATTTTCGACCCACCCATCCAAATTCTCATCTAAATCATTTTTATTTACATAAAATTCATTTCTATCAATACCACTCCACATAACACCAACCACAATATCTTGTGGTGACATAATTTTTAAATGTTGTTCAATTTCATAAATTAATCTTTTTGATATAAGTCCATTTCCCATGGAACCCATTCCCGTATTTTTTAATCCACAACCAATCTCTCTTGCAACATAAGTGGGCCAATTCCATGGTTCAAATGTGAAACTACATCCCCCAACAATTAATTTTTTCATATTATATAAAATAACTTTTAATTTTATCGTACCATAGATCCGAAAGAATAATTGAATTCTCTTCTGTCAAATGAAATGTGTGGTTTGTGTCGTATGAAGTATAAAGCCATGGGTTCAACTTATCATCTGATTTAACCGTATCTTTTGATCTCTTTTCAATTATTTCAGGATCCAAACATGAATTAATTACTGTATAATTTATTTTCTTTTCATTAAGGTCTGCCAAAGCATCACTTATCACCCATGAATCTATTTGTCTTTTTAATTTATCGTCGTACATGTATTTGAAATACTCTACCACCGCTGAGGTTTCCTCTTCACTTAATTGTCCATAATCAGAACTACAATTGTCTAATATTATGTTAGCTAACGTTTCAGACCTTAGTGTTGGTTTTATAAGTTTGAAGGGTGTGTTATTCGAACTTAGATTATCACTACCGTAAAATATATTATAGACTCCATTTTCTTTTTTAAAATTACTATTTTCTAATTTTTTATAGTAACTCAAATCCTTTGGTGATACAGGTAATTCTAACCTATCTGCTGTGGTTAAACCAATAATTAGATAGTCTAACCTGTACTTCATTATTTCGTTGATTTGTAACCTTATTACGTTATTACTACATCCGCCTAATGCGAATGTGACGACATCACAATTCAATTTCTTAGATAAGAAATCTATAAAATGTTTATCCTTACCCTTTTTAATATTTTTAGTTTGTGACATGAAACTATCTCCACACACACCTAAGGTTTTTCTTCTTTTTAAAGACATCTTCCACAATGCATTTTACATAACCCAAATGGTTTATCTTCTACTAAATCGTTGTACACTAATTCGTGTAAAACCCCTGAATCGACAATTTCTCTTAAGGTGTAGTTGTTTAAACTAAACTTTTCAAAACCAATTGACTCCATCTTATTTAATATTTCTTTTTGGAACCCACTTTCGTTACCCGTCATGTAATTAATTGAGTTGGAAATTTCAGGTGGGATCATACAACACGGCATAACCATCTTGTCATATGTTATATATATGTTATAAAGGTCATTTGTCAAATCGGAAGGGTCATTCCTGTTTTTAGAAAAACACGTCTGTTTAACCGACCGGTTTAATATCTCTTTTTCATGATCGTTGTAGGTAATTTCTTGGAATTCATATTTTTTAGGAACCTTAATTTTTTTAGGTGTGATTGAGAAATTAGATATCTTTAATTCTGATGCGGTGACACCTGACGATTCAATCTCACCCTTTAAATAATCGAACTCGGAATACCTCCAATGTTTTTTTGTGAGTAGGTCAACGATTGGGTGTCTTAATTCGGTAAGGAAGTGAGTACTTCTACCTCTCATGTCATGGGCTTCCGTCAATTCACCATGTGTATATGGTTTTCTTAAGAATAGTTTGTCACACTTAACTTCCTTCGCCAAATCTATTATCCCTGTTAGTTGATCTGCAGTTTCAGACCACAAAAGAAATTGTATCTCCGTTTGGTGAGGTTCCGCATTACTAGTGAACGCAATTAAATTCTCGTATAATTTATCCCACTTAACGTTAACTCTATATAATTCATTTTTTTCCCCAATACCATCAATACCAAAGGACACAATAACATTGTGTTTAGCCATTGCAACATAATCCTCCACACTACCAACACCACCATTAGTTCTTAGGTTAATTGAACACGTAGGGTTGTGTTCCCTAACCCATTCGATTATTTTTACTATGTCAGGGTTTGCCATCGCATCACCAAAATTTCCACAGATATTAAAACCCATCAAATTTTTTAATAGGTCAACATCTATAGTTTGTTTTACATCTTCTACCCTCCAATACGTCTGAGTAAATTCGGTAAAGTGTCCTTTATCTCTCCTCATACAAACAGGGCAACCTGCATTACAAAGAGAGGAAACTTCAAAATCTAAGTCTCTAATTAAATCAGATTTTTTTTCCGTGACCATGAGTTTGTATAATTAATTTTTTCAAAAACCTCATAAAAGTTTTCATTATTGGCGGTTATGAAGTGATTGAAGTTGTGAATTAACACTTCTTCCATTTCATTTAAAATTTTACATAATTCTTCGTCGGATTTAGAACATAGGTCCACTAATATCTTTTCAATCTCATCGATCCTCTCCTTTAAAGTTTCTTTTTCGTCATAACCCTCATCCCACCACCTATCAAAGGTTTTAAATCCTAATTCCTTTAGTTTTTTCAAAGAATTTTTACTTGAGACTAAAATGAATGGTTGACATGCGTAGATTGGTTTGAATATTTTTTCAGAAAAGAAAATGACTTCGTTAATCGTTGTGGTTTCACTAATCAATGACACGAAAGTGTTTTTCATTACACTTTCATCGAAGTCAGTCGCTAAATTTATGTTTAAATCATTTCCGTCGAAACCCCACTCTTGGATTTCATTATCAAAATAAAAACGATTAATCTCAACACTCTCTTCGAATGTTGTGCCGAATTGTTTCGAATAGTCAACCTGAAACTTTTGGTCTCTCCCGTTTAAACTTGCATATGTGTTATCATAGATGAATTTATTCATAAACAATCTATAAAAAAGATAACGTCTATGTGGGTGTGCCCTTCTTTGGTAACAAAGGATTGGTTTATCAAACTTAGTTATGGTCCTATTGTGATTGATGAATCTTTCAAAGTCTGAATTTATTTCTTTTTTAAGGTCTTCATTGTGGTGGGTTGGATACTTTTCTCCCATCAACGCTTCTTTTCTTATAAACCATGGATGTTCTAAAAAATAACAATATGGTATAAACTCGTAATTTTTATTTGGTTGATTCTCAACAATTAAGTTACCCGTAATAATTTTGAGTGTGTCTTTAGTTAATTTATATTTTTCTACAAACCTTTCTAAAATAATAATAAAATCTTTCTTTTCATTACTGTATGGTTCATATGACGTATTGAAAAGGATGATACATTTACCATCATTCACGTCATTTAATATACTTTCACTAAGTCTTATTTGACTCATATTACCATAATCACCCGCATCAATTAAAAAGAGATACTGACCATCAATATCATTAATATCTTTAAAATGTTCTGACAATGAATGTTTGTTGAAATGGTATGTGTTAACATTCAGTTCGTCATCAAAATAATACGTGGACTCACCATATGTCATTTCATAATAGGATTCTAAACCTTCAAGATCATGTATCCTTTTACCATTACCAATTAACTGAGAAAGATTATTCCCATTCTTCAATGGGACATTGTGATTTGCAAACCAATGGTATTGTAGGTTCGAATCCTCAGGTCCAATAAATTTTATAAAACAATATGATTCTACACCAAAATTTATATTAGATCTTTCCATTCAGGTAATGCAATTCTTATATCGTTATTTCTTTTCTTATCTAATAAGTCAATGTAGGATTTGAATTTTTCAAATTCTTCTTCGTTAGTGTCCTTTAATAACTCCGCTTCCAATCTTAATCTTTCGTCTTCCCTCAAATGAACCAAGTTGTTTAATATGTCTTGTTTCATCTCTGTTGGTAATATTGAGACGTGTAAGAAACTAGGGTGGTGAACGTAATTGTGTGCAATCACCATATTATATTGATTGAAGAATCTTTTAAACTCGTCGATATTGGACACATTTAAACAACTAACGGTCTGACAAACTTCAAGTCTGAATATATCCCTATATTGTAGAATTTTATCAAAACTATTCATAATTGAACTCCACTTAGAACCGTGTCTAATGTAATCGTTTCTTTCCCCGATATCATCGATTGATAAGTGTAACCTAACATGTTTGAACTTCTTCCATATCTCGATAAATTTGTCAGGTATCGACCACATGTTAATACTGTAATGTAGATTTACATTTTTAGCACGTCCATCCTCGATTAATTTCTCTAAGAAATACGCGTGTTCTTTTATAAGTGTTGGTTCCCCACCGTTGATCCATACTTCCTCCAATCCATCACATTTTGTGAGTAGTTCGTCATAGAAAGTTTGACTTCTAAACCATTCAGTTCTGATGTCACATCTGAAGTAATTCTTTTCGAATTCAGTATCTTTAAATGCATCAACATCCTCATTCCAACGATTACTACTAAATGGATTACAGGTTACACACTTTAAATTACAAACAGTACCTAACCTTAATTCGATATATTTGTAATTAACACTTTTAAGTGTACCATCTTCTTCAGTGTTTTCTAATGCCTCATCAATTAAATGACTGAATTTTAGATTACTCTCCATTCTTTTACTGTAAATCTTATTTTTTTCATAGAAATAACATGTTTTACATTCAGATGGGAATTCTCCTGAAATCATTTTTCGTCTAACCTCTTTAAAGTTAACTGAGTTTGCAATCTCTTCGATTGGATCTTTATCTAAAAACATATTTAAACCATCTTTCTTAGATGTACTCATATCATTATCCATATCAGTTATACAACATGGTGTGACAGTTCCAATCGGGTGCGTCGCTAAATGTATAAATGGTAAAATACAGAATGGTTTATTGTCAAATTGTTCTTCGTTTGTCATTTTAATGGACTTATAATTTTATCTTCCCACACATCATAATATGGGTATCTTAATTCGGGTTCACTGTTCATTACTACTGTGAGTCTTTCAATTGACTCGTTGTCTACGACACAATCTATTCCCACGTTTTCTAACGAATTTTTTAGGAGTAATGCGGAGGACCCCTTTAGGTTTTCAACATTTTTCTTATAGGATAAACCAAAAAGAGATATTCCGTTTTTACCCATCAAATTCATTATATCGATTATTCTTTTGGTTAACCACTCAACGTGGTTCATTCTTTCATTCAGTATTCCCTTAAAAAAGGTATCATTAGGTAATGAATTACTTATAACTAAAGAATCTCTAGGTATGCACGGACCTCCCGAAGGTAATCCAATACCCATAAATTTAGGTTTGTTAAATATTGGGAATAACTTTAAGGAATTCAAAATGGGTGAAGGATCAACCCTGAGTTCATCTGTTAGTCTTTGGACTGAATTAACGAAACTAATCCTTAAAGAAACATATACATTATGTGTCATCTTTAATAATGATGCGGACACGTAATCCAATCTATGGTAGTTTATACCTGAGGTTATTGAATCGTATAAGTTAATTAATTTTTCTTCATTAGTTTGACCTTCCCTAATTCCCAATATAACATCAGTTTGATTCTTTATGGAATTATATTCATTACCACCCTCAAACATAAATGGATTATATATAATATTTGAGTTGGGAAACTTATTTACGATCTCGTTAATATATTTTGGTGATACGGTGGATGTTATAACAATTAATGATTCATTATTTTCTAATGAATCCAATGTATTAACTATTGACCCGTACTCGTAATCGAAATTATTTATATCGTCGATATTGTAAAAGTTAGACCCATCGAACCTCTCATCCTCGGGTGTATCCACACAGATAAAGATGATTTCGGATTTATCTATTTCTTTAAGAGTTCTAAATTTAAATTCATCACCCATGTCGATGCGGTCATAATAGCAAAGATCATTCTCAGTATTATCTGAAATAACCCTGTAGAGTGATTTACCTAATTTTCCTAACCCGACAATACCAATATTCATTTCCTATTTTTTTGTTTCTCTTTTATAGATGTAATTTGGGACTTCACTTGGTATCTTAAAACCATCGTTTATCTTCAAAAATAACTCATAATTGTACTTGGTTTTTTCCGCGGTTTTCTCATTAATTTCTTCAGGTGTAAAAGTATCTTTTACTTTTAACAATTGGTCAAATAACATTTCAAAACGAAGGTTGTTATCATCGACATCATCAAAAGAATAATCAATCAGTTCTTCAAACATTTCAAACCCATAGTCTTTCATTTTTTTATGAAATCCTTTACAAGAAAAGACGACAAATGGTTTTTCTGTTAGAATAGGTCTAATAGTTTTCTCGGTAACAAAAAAATCATAAGTTATTGTTTCCAAAACAATATCTAATGCACCATACATGTATTCCTTTGGTAAGATCTGAGTGTCAAAATTATCGGTGAGGTCACTTTCGTAAGGTCTATCAATTGCATAGTCCCACACAATGTCTTGGGGGTTCTTATTAAGAAAGTCCGGCACCTTATCTGTTAATGATTCATCAATCCTTAGACATGTGGATGTATGTTTATCTAAACCTTTGGTAAAGAATAAATCTGCAACTTTAAACCTCCACGGTCTACCTTTTTTAAGGAAAGTCATGATTGAAAAATGTTTTGAGTACGATTTTTCGTGAGACTTAATTAATTTAATAGTTTTTTTATTGTAAAGGTTGATAAAGAAATCTATACTATCCCAATAAACAATTTTTATGTTTGTTAATGGGGTCATTATTTTATGTCTAAAGTCTACACCCGAATAGTAGATTAGTGTTTTTTCTTCTCTTCTTAAAAGTTCATCTAATTCTAAATATTTTTTTTCATATCCATCATATAATGGGTATTCTTGAGGTAGAACCAGTTCAAAGAAACTCTCTTCGGAAGTTTCAATTATTTTTCGAAGGTTTTCATAATAATAATCGAAATTCCATTCATTTAAAATCTTAACCTTATATTTTCTATGGGTAAATAGTCTTTGTAACCTTAGATCTTTATATGTCGTGTGATCACCAGAGATCATAGTATGTTTTTTAAGTATACCACTATGTAATAGTTCCAACCCTCGTTTTGCCTCCTCAGGTGTCATATACATATGCCAACCATGACAAACAAAATCATCCTCATCATACAACACCCTTTTGTTTCTACCATCATATACCATTGGTCTTGCCCACGTACAAAAGAAAGCATCATTAGTTAATATCATTCCACCTCTACCAATGTTTATTATTTTTCTATGATGAAAGGAAAGTATTTTATATTGTTTATCTGACGATGTTTTAGAGTGTTCTACTTTACATGCCGAATCAATAATACCAGTTGACCCCAATTCATATTCCCCATACCATTCTATATTCTCAAACTTAACTTCATTACCACTGTTTATTATTTGGTTGGGTACTGAAACATATGTGTTTGCGGGTATGGTAATTGTTTCATTTTTAATTTTCAAATACTCTAAACATAGTTTTATTGCGTTCGTATTTGAATCACAAGCAACCGCATATCTGTAACCACAGTAATTAGCCATCACTTTTTCAAAAGTAGTGACATAATCCCATGGGTCACTAATACCATAGGTTTCATTTATTTGATCTATATTTAAATTTTTAAAATACATCTATTTTAGATCTATCGGTTGATTATTTTGTTCATCATAAAAATACAAACTTCTATGTGGTAGATCATCTTGTTTATATTCGGAAGAACTTACATAAAAAAAGAATCTAAAACCATCTCTATAATATCCTTCAGGACATTGTAGTGGGTTGGGATGTCCATGATACCCTAATTTATCGTACTGCCATATCAACATATTCCCATTAGATGGAAAGATAGATTTGACTTTTTCTTTTCTTTCTTTATCCCATAACTGTAAGTCACCATTCCACTCTTCATTCCATTCAGGATTTAAATAAAAGATAACACTTAAAACTCTATGGAGATATAATTGATCGTTCCAATTGAAGTCTGTGTGTATTTTTAAACTATCTCCTTTACCACATCTCATGTACCCCGCACCAACTAAATGTGGGTCACATATCAAACCTTTGACTCCCGTAGTTTTTTCTAAGAAATCAATAAATGTTTTTGAGTGTACCACAGATATTAATTTGAATGCATTAGGATATAGGTGGTTATCTAACACTTCAAACATATTAGAACCCGCCCTAGTGAATATCTTATGTTTATCTTTATTGTTAGTGTACTCATAATCAAGTTCACTCTTTAGATCTTTTACGAACTCAGAATCTAAAAAATTGTCCATACTTATCCACGGGATTGGATTGTTATTTTTAAACTCATTTTTTAATTTCTCCGTATCTAAACCTTCAATGGGTTGTGATAATATTCCTTCTGTTATTGAGTTCATCATATTAGTTTTTTATTTTTATTTATTTTGGGGATTTCCCTGAAAAATTCGGACTTATCGAAAGAAGGAACCTTTTCAAAATTTCTTATAAACCTTTCCTTATTATCCTGAAAAAATTTATTATAATCGGGGTATTTTTTCTTAAAATTCATTATTTCTTCACAGATAATATCAGATCTTTCATATATGTTAAATATTTTATCCCATTTTCTATAATCTATAATATCAGTGAAGAGATCGAAACCATAAGTTTTTTCAAACCATTCACTATAACCTATAGTACTATTAAAAATAGGTATCTGTAAATTAAGAAATGGTCTAATAGATTTTTCAGAACAATAGTAGACATCTTGATTTTCAGAATTTATACCATTAGGGTCTGTACCTGTTGCAATTGTTTCATTCACCACACTTAATAAAGAATTTGCGTCTTCATTTATCTGTATATTGAATTGTCTATCATCATCGGATTCTAAAAATTCTAAATCAGATACAATCGGTAACCTGATGTCTTTCTTTATCATACAATGAAAACGATCTCTATGTTTTTGACTTTGATTATCGTGACCAGTACCTAAACTTATATTTAATTCTTCCATATCGAACTTATCACAAATCTTTGCGGTCTGCACGATTCTTTGCGAATTCATTCTTCTATTAAAAGAGGAAAGTAATTTCGTTTTTACAACATCTTCAGGTAACCGAAAATTATCTGTTGTTATTTTAAAAAAATTTAAAAAATCGTATGGATAAAATACGATTCGATAACCATACTTGTTAAAACTAGTTGTTCTAGTACCGGTTAATATTGTGATATTCTCTTTGGGAATGTTAGTCTTTGACGTAACAAAATTTAAGAAATTTGATGACTGATAAGATCTCGGCTCCCCTTTATTATCTAAGAAGACATATGTTGGCAAACTCTTATCGTTATGGTGATTTAAAATGAAAAAGATCTTTCTTATTGTTTTTAAATCCAAATCAAATTGATCTTTAACATAGATTACATTATTATTTGGATTGAACATAAGATCTCCACATCCAATTGATTTTAAAATTTCGAATAGAACTTCGTCACTTTTAAAACCATTAATGTAAATCTCTGAGTTTCTCTCAACAACACCCACTTTTTTAGTGGATGAATCATAATATATTACCATATACGTTAAACTTCAATACTATTCCACCAATCAATTAGTTCTTTATTATTAGAAAAAATACCTTCAATTACACCCAAATTGCCGCGGTACCTATCTGTTTCCATCAATCTTTTTTTACCTCTCTTTAAACCATCTTCCCAATCAGGATATTGTTCTTGAAAGGTTTGTTTTGATTTAATATCCTCGAAACAGGTTACGTAATTATATATTTTAGGATTGATCTTAGATTTTTCTTTTGCATATTCGATAATATCATCTAATATGGGATTTAGTATATGTCTCGGTATCATCATAGGTGACATCACAATACTACTGTCGAAAGAAAAGGTGGTTTTAATTAATGTATGAACATCCAATTCCATTGTAATGTCAATCATATCCTTCATTGAGAATAGTCCTGGCGAAGTAACCGTTAAATCAAATGCGGTTCCATACTCACCATACTGTTTGTTTAAGAATAGACCTTCTTTAAAATTCTCAATCCATACGTCCCATTTAATTCCGTGTCTAACATATTCCACAATACCACCAATACCGTCGATACTTGCACAAATTTGTACACTCTTAAAGTGAGGTAAATAATCATACAAATAATGATCACGGTATCTAACCCTACTTAAATTGGTATTGTATCTAACAACTACGTTCTTAGATTGTCCGTTATCCACGAGATACTTCATTACGTCCCAATGAATGTCCCACATAAGTGGTTCACCTCCAACCCAATAAATTTCTTCAATTCTATTTTCGTAAACTGCATCCCATAATTCTTTCTCCGCAACTTCTCTTTGGAATGTTTCGATTATGGGTTTATTTTCTTTCATTGCCCACGCATCTCCTCCATTTGCATAACGACCTAACTTTCTGTTCTCAGCTTCCCATGAAGATGAAAGTTGGTCTCCACACATTCTACATTTGAAATTACATAAGTTGGTAATTCGATAATCAAAAGAGATTGGTTTCAATTCTGTGTGACCATCGTCATCCGTCTTTTCGAAAATCTCATCTATTTTATGTGGAAATAGTGTTTTAGTGAAGTAATCTCTGTAGACGTGAATGTTCAATAACTTATTGTTACAGACATCACATTGTGAGATTTCTTCACCCGCCATTAAACGTTTTCTTATGTCCATCATATATGGACTGTTCCAATGTTCTTCTAAAGTTGCGGGTTTATACTCCGCATTCTCATCGGCCTTATCAGCATCAATATACTGAGTAGCCCATGTCGCCTTTTCTCTACTTGCACAACATAACCTTCTCTCACTTTGTGGAGAAAGATACGTATGTGTCCATGGTGCAACACAGAATGTTTTGTTTCCCTCTGATGGTTTTATTTTCATTTTTTATTTTCTATTCTATCACTCATTATTAATGAAGTCCATCATTTCGTCTTGCATGTTATCGGAATCATTATCCGGTTCAATATATTCTTGAGCACCGGGGTTAGCCCATTGTGGATTAAGAACCCAACCTTCTTTCTTGGCGGTTGTGAGTACCTCATCAACATATCTGTTAGACTTGGCATCATCACCATCAACAACACCCTGTAAAGGTGTAATATTGGTTTCAGGAATACCGTCCCACCATTCTTTTAACATTGGGAATGCTTCTAAGAAGTTTTTCCTTCTTCTCATATCGTACTGAGTGTAGAATGATTTGAAGTCTCTTTCTCTAGATTCCAATGACGATGTGAATGCGTGACCCGTACTTACTTCTCTGATATAAGTTACCAATCGAGTCATACTATCCTTCTCCCATTGAATGAATCCGTTCTTCTCATTATCCCAATTATCATTTATCCATTTTTCAATGGCATCGGCTCTCTCAAGTCTGATTTCTTTGGGTAAAGTAACTATAGATTGGAATGAAGGGAATCTTAGGATGTTGAATGAACAAACAGGTGATTGTGTGTTGTGTTTCTTCTTTAACTTCAAGATTTCGTCCATGAACTCAGGTAAACTGAAAAGACACAATGCATTGATTGTCATCATACAGTTGGTTGATTGGACATTTCCTTCACCTAACATTCTATCCATATTATGGATCCATTTTTCCCAAACAAGTCCGTCACGAATATATTCCGCCTGTTTACCTGTTGCCTCACAACTAGTGTATAAGTGGAAACTCTTAACGTTGTGTGATGCTTTAAGTAACTCCTCAAATAACTCGTCTTTTTGACCTAAGTTGGAGTTTACAGCAAATTCGACATTACAATCAGGGTGTTGTTCCCACCACTTCATTAGTTTCCAAAAGTCTTTTGACATAGTAGGTTCACCACCGGTAACTCTAAGTTCTCTTAGAGTAAATTGTAATTCACCTTCCCACCATTTCCAAAACGCTTCGATGTAAGGGTTACCTTCATTTTTTCTACCGTAAGGTAACGAATGTGATCCATCGTGTTGGAATGCTGCTGCCCCATCGGAAACTAAGTTTTGATAAGGACCATTTTTTTTCACATCGTTCTGCCATTGTGTTGAGAAAGATGCATTACAATAAGAACAACCAAAATTACAGTTAGGGTCAAAGGCAATCTCCAACGTCTTTAAATCAACGTCTTCCTCCCAACCGAATTCTTCTTTACATTTTTTTAATTCTTCATCCGTATATATAACAGATTTGTGAACACGATCAGAAATTTTATCAGGACCCAAATCCTCAATTTTCCAACAGTACTCACATTCTTTTGGTCTCTCACCTTCCAACATTTGTTTTCTGATGAGTTTTTTATATTGGGTGTTGTGAATCGCCTTATGACTCATTGCAACCTCTTCCAAAGGAATCTTATGTGCGGGTGGGTGGTGACAACTTGCTGTAGTCCCATTACCCAACCATATGGTTGCATTATACCACTTAGCACCACAGAATGATGGTGAAATATCATTAACAACCCTATCTCTGTAATCTAAATAAGACTCGTCGTGTTTCTTCGCAATTATACCCATTTTATTCTTTAATTATTTTATGAATGAAGTTACAGTTACCCGTAAAATCGTATACTTTATAGTTTGTTTTTTCCTCGAAATCGTATAAACCAATGACATTTAAATTTTCAATAGATTTATCACGATATACCGATTCAATTACCTTATAAGATAAGTAATTTTTTGATATTAATAAATGGTCAATTTCATATTCACAATAATTTAAGTTAAAACCATTGTGAGGGAAATTACCTGACCCGTAAATCATGTGAGGATTGTCACCCATGCTAATAGTTTGACCCTGTTCTAATTTTTTCTCTAAAACAACAATGTCATTTATCAATATGTCTAAGTAATTGAAGTTTTTATTGTATCTAATGGTGATAAAATTCCAATCCCACCCTAACTCGTTATTGATGAAAAGATATTCCGCCTTTACCTCACCATCTTTTTCGAAATTGCATATGAAAAGAAGGTTATTATTGTCCTTCTCAACATCCAACCCCATGTAATTCGGGAGTTTTGCAAAAAGAGTTCTTTTACCGGGTCCTTTAGTTAATATCTTAACCCTCATACTGATTGTTAAATCATTTTTACCTTCAAAGACCGCACCTATATCACCCCTATTGATACCATAGGAGACAGTATCGGGCCACAGTAACCATGGCTCACCATATTTTATAATCATAGTTTAATGTTTTTATAGAATTCCTCTAATTCGGGGAATGTTTCAACAAAGTTGGTACCTCTCCTCCTATCGTGTTCATCAACAAATCGTTTAAAGTTTTGTCGTTCTCTCTGTAGGTTATTACCGTCCTCCGATATTGCCCAATCATAGATTCGTTTGATCTTTTCAGTTTCCACCTGAGTCATTCCCATATCGGTTCTATTGAACACGGGTACTCCCAAATAGAGTGCTAATTCCGCATTGTCTAAGATTAGTTTTTTATGTTCATTATCTAACAATCTAACAGATTGATGAGATGGGTATCTTAAATAAGAAGTATCTAAGTGAATTGGGTGTAACCAATACCTACTATCGTTCTGATATTGTGATTTCAGTTGGTGAACATTCTTAATTAAAGTGTTATAAGAGAAAGGACTCATTATGTTGTATGTAGACATAATGGTTACCGTAACTGTGGGTAGGGTTTCTAATATTTTGTTTAAGTTATCCCAAAATTTGTTAAACACAAGACCGTTTCTAATGTACTCAGCTTGTTTACCCCAAGCGTCCACAGACGTAAAAAGTATTATCTCTTTAACTCTGTTTTCCCCTATGATTATTTTTAATTTTTCAATTAACCTATCAATAAGATCATCGATGACCCCCAAATTAGAGTTTATTGCAAATTTCAATTCTCTATTGGGGTTGGGGTTTTCAATAATATAATCTAAAACCTTCCATGTGTCTTTGGAAAGTAATGGTTCACCACCTGTGATACGAAATGTATTAAGATCATTATATAACTCGGGCCACCATTTCCAAAATGCATCGACATATGGATTATACTCACTTTGTAGAATTGGAACACTATTTTCACTAACTAAACTATCGTAACCGTTAAAGGGTGGTGTTGTTGGGTATGCCCCGTGTTCCTTTGATTCTTGTAACCACTTAGATGAATATGCAGGTCCACAATAAGAACATTTAAAGTTACACGTATTGGAAAATGAAACCTCAACATATCTCGGATTAAAATCTTTCTTCCAATCAGAGGAAACTATCTCATCAAAGTGTGGTTTTGACCATGGTTCGGATGATTTATAAACCCTATCCGAATATGCATTTGAATTGTCCTCAATGTTCCAACAATAATCACATTCAGAAGGTCTACCACCCTCTAACATTTCTTTTCTTTTATACTTTTTAAAGATCGTGTTGTGTAATGCCTTCGGATTCCTCTCAACCTCTTTAACAGGTATTTTATGTACACTAGGGTGGTGACATGAGTGATTAAAACCCGTTTGCAAATGCATTGTAACCTGTGTCCATTTGGCCAGACACATACCACATCCAACTGAATTTAATTTTTGTTTTGTTTCTTCGTAGTTGGAGTTTCCCATTATAATTTTACATTTAACATTTCACAATTCTCATCGAACATTATTGTTTCCACTAATTCGTATTTAAGGTTAGACATACCGTCATTTTTGTAATCAATTTTACCTTGTTGCATTTCATTAACGAATCTCTTTTCGTTTCTTGCAGTAGTTGCACCTTGATTCCATTTACCATTTACAAACCCTAAATCTATGTGGGGTAAACAGTAGAACTTTCCGTCTCTTCTATATGGTAAGATATTCTCAACAATCTCAATGTTGTCTTTATCAACTACAACATCATTAAGTAATGCTTCGATATTATTAACCTTATCAATTACTTTATTGTCATCGACATTTTCAAAATCAAAATCCATAATAAGTCCCTCCGCTTCATTATTGAAAACTTTAGAAATCTCTTCAGGAGAATAAAATCTATTATACATTCTTAACTCACCAATCTCCCCCTTTAAACGAGTGTTTGCTTGGGGATCAAACCCCAAAAAGAAAGGATTTCTTAAATCATATCTAAGTAGGTTTGTAAAAAACTCTAATGGTTTAGCTTCTTTCTTATTTCTAACATTGGTTGCCAATTCATCATTAACGTAACAATAGATTTTTTTATTTTCCGCGTCAACAGATATTGTTAAACGAGTCCACATGTCCTCAAATCTTTTGATCCAATTATAAATTGGATTTCTTGTTGCATCAAATAGTTGGAAAGTCATTGCCCTTGAGTTGTTGAAGGAGATTCCATAATTAAATCCACCACTTTTTCTTAAAATAGGGAATTCGACAAACTGTCTATTTTCATCACCAACTAACCATACAGGTATCTTTTCTTCCTGTTGTTTTGTTTTCACTAAGAGTGTAATAGTATGGTTTCTATTTAAGTATTCAACGACCCTTCTGTTTGCGGGGATCTCTACATGAGAGGTTACACCATTAAATCTTAGGATGTTTTTGTTATTATAACTGTTTACTACCTTACCAGTGGTATAACCTTCATAATACGCTCTCCAAAATAGGTCATCGTCTTCCATACCCCAATCCCAATAATCATTTGAATACCCATTTGTTTTTTCAACCTGTTCTTTGGTAAAGAGAATAACCCCTCCGAAGTATTGATCATAACTCATATCGTAACCGTACTTAGATAGTTGGGTTGCAATATGTATTGGTGTTTTTTCGGGATATGAATAATCACAGTTTTCATCATATGGTAACATATCCACATCGTGCCATGCAATGTAATCACAACCATCTTCGAACGCCCTTTTGGCGGCGATATTCTTCATCGCACCCCTATTAAAGAGTTTATCATCTACTTGGTGTGCAACATAAAATTTATGGTCAATACCCTGTCTATTTAGATGTTTAGTTAAATGGGGTACGATTCTTTTTAAATGTTCTTCCCTGTCTCTGTATGGGATACAGATACCTAATTTATGACTCATATCTTAACTGTTATCTTTCTATAACCTTTGTTATTTTTAGTGTTTATTAGTTCGTAATCTAATGAATTTAAACCGTCAGTAGTAAAATCATTTAGATTCTGTTTAACCACGTTATTATAGAATAATTGATTATTTCTCGTTTCTCTGTGAACCCAATTCTTTTCAATCGATGCATTATTATTGTGATATAACTCACGATATAACCCCATTCTACGGATTGGTTTGGGTATTGATGATTGGTGAGATAACTCAACCCCATTCAACAGTTTGGCATTTTTAAGTAACATATCGGTACTAGAAATTTTTTCATCGTTAAACGATAACGAGATAAGGTCCATATCGAATTCGATGGTTTCCTTATCTGAGAAAGACCCTACGTAAATGAAATCATTACCCATATTTAAAATATCACTTTCCATCTCAACATCACCAACGAATTGATCGTCCATATACATGGACAATTTGTTTTCTCTCTTTGTAATTCTAAACGTAAATGTGCCGTCATCCAAAACGTTTGATGTTATCGAATATGGTGTTTTATCTCTATCAAATGTTTGGAAGAAGTACCTGTTAAATGAATTATAAAAGATACCAATGTTGTAACCGGGTAAACACAAAATAGGATACTCATCGTACTCCTTATTATCATCAAAAAATTTAGACTTTACCCTCGCAGTTAGTTCGATTGTAAAATCCCCATCAATAAATGTGGGGTCAATAGGTACTTTAACATAACCTTCTTCCATAATTTCCACAAAGAATGTGGATCTATTGTTCACCCCTAATTTCTCCACATCAAAATAAAGACCTCCGTGTGTTACTCTATGGAATAAATCATCATCCTCAAATCCCCACCCCCAATAGTTGTTGGAGAATCAATTGATTGCTTTAAAATCATAAACATTAAAGATTATAAAAACACCGAAATATATAAAAAAGAAGACAAAAAAAATATATAAAAAATCAAAAATCAAAATAAA
>Ga0102830_1000434_pt1 | contig 18677 bp, 9 predicted proteins | sample ColrivemetaGS703_FD_84511 | JGI IMG/M metagenome (GOLD analysis project Ga0102830, IMG submission 84511) | Estuarine microbial communities from the Columbia River estuary - Freshwater metaG S.703 | ecosystem: Environmental > Aquatic > Marine > Intertidal zone > Estuary | place: USA: Columbia...
TCCATGTTTTTTTACTCCTTGTTATGTTTTTGTATAATAATACTCTTTATATAAGTATAGATAACTTTTACAAAAAATAAATTTTCGTTTTATTACTTGTCTTCTGAAGTTGGAGTAAATTCACCGGTTTGTGGGTCATAATTACCATCTCCATACTTCTCATTTAATCCTTTGAAGATTTCTTGTTCCTGTTGTTGTAATTCGGAATGCTTTTGTAGTAATTGAGCTTCAACACTTTCTAACTCATTCATTCTTCTTTTTTTCTCATTAGAAATTTGTCCTAATTGAGTAAAAACATTAGCAACTTCTAATCTCAATTGATTGATTGAATTTACTTCTTCTTCTGTAAACTTAATTGTTTTTGCCATTTTGATATAATTTAGTGTTTGTTATTAATATATATAAATATATAGAAATTCACCAAACGATAAAATTATTATTGACCAATACCTTGAGTATGACTAATAGTTAAAGTTGAAGTCCAGTTTGATTTCAATCCATGGTCTATTGCTCTAACTCTTGCATAGTAAGTTCCAGTTGGTAATGCTACAATATTTAAAGTAGTCGTACTATATTCTGAAAAATTCAAGTTTGGTGATGAAAAATCAGAATTATTATCTACTTGAATATCATATGCAGTAATACCAGTAGTACCGGTTGAAGCAGGAGCAACCCAAGTTATATTTTTATTTTCACCATTTACTGATGTATATGCTAATGAAGTTGGAGCACCAGGTGCAGGTAAATCACTATGAGTATCACCACCTTTATTGTGAGTAATGTATCCATTTGCTAAATAAGTATCAGGGCCATCTACATCAAGAGATACAATCTCAATAGTACCTTCTTCAACTACAATGGATTCAACTAAAACAGAAGAACCATCTCCTTTTATTAAAGAGTCACCAACAACAACTGAATGTACTGTTTTAAATTTAAAAACATCATTGGAATCTTTAACTACTAATGGGTGTTCTGCAGTTGCAATAATTTCACCATTATTAATATTATAAGCTCTTTCAGCAAATGAGAATACAACATTTACAACATTAACCTCAACTTCTTCAGGTGATAATTCAGAAGAATTCCACTCCATCATATTCATAGAAGAATTTAATCCTGTCAATGAATATCCTTTTAATTTCATTCCTTCTTCCAAATCACCAATTTGCATTGATGAACCATCAGAAAGTGTTACTAAAGTATCTGATTTTAAGCAAAGTGCAGTAGAGTTACCATCGTATGAATCTACTGAATAAACTACTTTATCTCTATTTGAATTATAATTTGTAGCATGGTGATTAAAACCATCTGCAAAAACTACTCTAATTGTATGAGAAACAATAGATTGTAATGCAGATTGAGAAACAGGAGTTTGTGGGTTCATCTGTCCTATTGAAAATGTTCTTGTTGCACCAGAATCGGTACTTAAACTTAAATACCCACCTTGTGTTGGAATAGACCAAGTAAAGTTGGCACCTCTTGAACTAATTCTTGAGAAGTTTGAACCTGCACCAACAAATCCTAATGTATAATTTTCTGATGTACCCTCGACTGCATAAGTATATCCACTAATTGAACCAACTTCATCTATACCAAAAGATGACATTGCAATAGGACCGGTTGTGTTTCCTTTTGCAGCTGATAATGATTTAGTTGTTTGTCCTGTTGCAGAACCTAATGAGTTTAGTGAAAGGGTTTCTCCTGATGTAATTGCCATAATTATATTTCCTCTATATATTATAAATATTGAGCAGTTGTTCTACCCACTTATCTTTATCAGAGAAATTATCAATCATAAACGATTTAATAACATTAAACCAACGATTTTTTTCTTCATAAGGGGTTTCTAACAACTTACTATAAATATAACCGAATTCTTTTTTAGTTGAAGCACGATATGGGTATTCTAATTCTTTACACCAAGTTTTGTTTATTATTGGTAATTTACCTCTATCTACTGCTTCAAAAATACCATATCCAAATGGTTCTGATGTAAACGATGAATGGGAGATTCCCCAATTCATATTATAAAATTTATCTTTGAATGATGAATCATAATGGTATATCTTTGATTTAGATGTATCAATTTTTACACCATTTTTCCAAATTAGATTAAATTCTACTGAATTTGTAAAAATATAAGATTTTAATCCATCTAAATAATGTGGATTCTTTCTACCCTCACATCTTGCAGCAAAACCAATATTATTTGATTCTGAAAGAGGTTGATGATGTTTAAATTCGTAAAAATTACGAATATTTTGGTTTGGAATTAAAATATCATATAAACCTACCCAAATTGAGTGAGTCGCCCATTCATTTACTTGTGTTTCCCAACTTGAATCTAAATAAGGATGCCAACCTAATGAAGCATCAGTCCCAACTTGCGATTTTAAGATATGGTCAACTGAATTATGGAGTATGTTTGAGTGAATCTTGTGTTTGTTCTCCTCAATCACTCCCATTGGGGTATAATGACCGTGTAGAATGTTTATTCTACGTGCACCTCTACATAATTCTTCTACTTTTTGGGTATCATCACCATGCCAATATGCTTCTATTGGAAATTGGTAATCTTCATGTCCTTTTGGTTTGTTTCTATGAAGAATAAGGATGGGTTTTACCTGTAATTTAGGTGCAATTAAGTCTATCCATAGGTTTACCCAAGTATCCGTTCCTGCATTAACCCAAGGACCTCCACCTGTTGTATAATATACATCGTAAACCATTTATTTTTTAACTATAATTCTACCCGAAAAGTTTCCTGAAAAAGTTACTTCTATTGAATTTAAACTTAAAGATTCAACTATTGAAGGAACTTCTTGTCTATTTGTAGATGTATTCCAAGATTGTACTATTGGGTATTCCTCATTTAAATTGTGAGTAATTGTATAAGTAGAATTACCACTAACATCTTCCTTATAAGTTGTTATTGGAGTGTTAGTAAAGTTTGTATAATCTAAATAATACGAACCAGGTTGGCCATTTAGTTTATTTGAATCATCTGCAGAACCAGAAACTATATGTCCACCTTTTGCAACAACTACATAACCACTATGATTACCCGATAAAATAATATCTACGGTATTATTATTTGTTAGAGTTACTGATTGTGGTATAATTTGAGTATCATTGCTTTGATATACCGAAATTATTACATTTTTCGTATTAAAATTATGTGATACTGAAATTGATGATGTATTGTCAAATGAAGAAGTTACGGTTGCAACTTGTGATACATCTGCGGTTGGTAAGTTAGTTAATCCACTACCATCACCTATAAAATAATCAGCAGAAGATGTTACAACGTATAATTTATTCCACTTTTTTGTAGAAGAACCTAAATCATAAAAGTCAGTTGAATCGGGTATAAGAGAACCACTTAATTCAGCAGATATAGTTACTGAATCAGTAGTAGAATCTCCAATCGTAATATTACCACCTATGGTTAGGTTACCATCAATAGTAGTATCACCTGTAATTAATAATGTTGAGGAAGTTATAGCACCATTTAAATTTAAAGAGCCAGTAACATTTGAATTAGTAGTTAGAATTTCCTGAATGGATTCAACTCCATTATCTTTCTCAAAAAACAACCTACCATCAAAGGTATTGATTGCTAATTCTCCTAATTCTAAATTAGATACAGTGGGTATCTTACCTTGTACAGATGTTCTCTTTAACTTTACTACTTGTTGTGCCATATTTATGACTTACCTTTTTCATTATATATATGAATATATATGGTAAATTAAAAAAAATTTCCTTATATAAGGAAAAAATCCTCCCCTATAAAGGGGAGGTTATTTTCTATTAAAATTTTAACCTAATTTTGACTTTAATTCGTCAATTTGTTTTTGTTGTTCTTTTATTGCTTCAATTAAAAGACCGGTAAGTTTAGAATAATCTACACCTTTAAAACCACTTTCTCTATCATGAACCAATTGAGGAAGAACTTTTTCTACTTCTTGTGCAATAACACCAAGATTTGGTGATTGTTTTGCAGCATCTGAAGCAAATTCATTCCATTCCCAAGTTACACCACGAAGTGATTGTACTTTTTCAATTGGGTTAGAAATCAATTCTATATTATTTTTCAATCTCTCATCCGAAGATACATAAGCAACGATATCACCTGTTGCACCAATATCTCCAGTTACTTTCAATTCATAAGTTGCATCTGCAGCTCCACCTACACCAAGTTTAGCAAATTGTACGGTATCACCAGTTCCAACTGGCTGTCCAATAGATATACTATCAGCAGCAACAGTTACACCCGTACCAGCACCGATATTAAGAGTTCTACTTGCGGTTAAATCACCACCACCTGTTAAACCTGCACCTGCAATAATTTGTACTGAACTATTTGCTTTAGTAGAGATTGAAGTTGTTACGGTTGTTGAGAAGTTTGCATCATCACCAAGTGCAAGTGCAAGTTCATTAAGAGTATCAAGAGCACCAGGAGCGGAATCTACTAATCCTGCAACTTTAGAATCTACATACGCTTTTACCGATTGTTGAGTTGGTAATTTAGTAGCAGAATTCGATGTCATTGCATCTTCATCAATAGACACTTCTGAAAGGATTTGAGTTGAACCTGAAATTAAATTAGTTCCACCAAATAATACCGCATCTGTAATTGAACCACCTAAAGATACTGATGTGCCTGAAATAGTGATTGAATTATTTGTTAAACCGATTGTTGGAGTTGCACCTTCACCACTATTGTTTGAAAGTGTAATATTAGTTCCAGCAACTAACGAAGCTACATAGTTACCACTTGTTTGAGCACCAAGTGCAATATCACCACTAATTGAACCAGCTTGTACTTGAGTTGAACCTGAAAGTACTCCGTCAAGATTTAATTTAGTTTTAATACCATCTCTTAATGTTACAGATGTATTAACAAACTGAATATCGTTTGCATTTACAAGAATAGCATCATTTGCAGAAACAACATTTAAAGTTCTTGAGATTGTAATATCACCACCACCAGTTAAACCTGCACCTGCAGTAACTGATACAGTTGAGTGGTCAATGTGTTTGTTTGCAACAAAGTTTGTAGTTGAATCATGGTCTACTTGTGATGAACCACTAATTAAAGTTGGTTTATCTACGATTGAACTAAATGAAACTTGAGATGAACCTGAAATTACACCATCTCCACCTACTTTTAAGAATCCTAATGAATCAATTTGTGCAGAAGATGATACAATTCCACTTCCACCTAAAACTTGAGATGAGCCAGAAACTATTCCACTTGGAATATTAGATAAACTTGGATAAGAAACTTGAGATGAACCCGAAACTACACCTGCTCCATTGATATTCAATTTTGCATTTAATGCAGTTTGTTGGGCAGTTGATACTGGTTTATCTAAATCTGAAGTATTATCTACGTTTCCTAATCCAACTTGAGCTTTTGTTACCGAGTGTGGGTTATTAGTATCACCAACGTGAGCAGATAAAGTTGTAGAATCTGCTTTTAAATTCAATGCAGTTTGTTGTGCAGTTGATACTGGTTTGTTAGCATCTGAAGTATTATCTACATTTCCTAATCCAACTTGTGCTTTTGTTACAGAGTGTGGATTATCTGTGTCGGAAATATGAGAATCTAAAGAAGAAAGTAATGAACCACTTGTAGATTCCAAAGCAGATAATCTATCATCTTGTACTGCTTGTGCAGCATTAGATGAAGTTACAAATCCAGCAAATGCAGAATCGTTTGTAGTATCTACTGAATTAATTAAGGATACAATTTCAGCGAATGTATCTGCGTCTGCAGTAGATGAAGCAAGGATTGCATCAATTCTACCTGCTTGAGTGTTTAATGCAGATACAGTAGCTTTTAAATCTAATGCATCTTGAGTTGCAGTAGAAATTGGCTTATCTAAATCTGAAGTATTATCTACATTTCCTAATCCAACTTGAGATTTTGTTACAGAGTGTGGATTAGATGTATCACTAATGTGAGAAGATATGGTTGAGTAATTTGCAGTTGCAGTTACATCAACTTGAGATGAACCCGAAACTACACCTGCTCCATTGATATTCAATTTTGCATTTAATGCAGTTTGAGTTGCAGTTGATACTGGTTTATCTAAATCTGAAGTATTATCTACACTACCTAAACCAACTTGAGCTTTTGTTACCGAGTGTGGGTTTGATGTAGAAGATATGTGAGAAGATATAGCAGAATAACCAGTTGTAGCAGTTACATCAACTTGTGATGAACCTGAAACTAATGATTTAGAATTAAGAGTATCGAATGAAGATTTTAATGTAGCAACATCAACACCATCAACATTACCACTTAAAGAAATACTACCAGTTACACTTAATCCATTTCCAAAATGGATATTGTTTCCATCAGATGAAAGAATTTTATTACCTGCGGCAATTTGGATTGGTGCATCTAATTCGATATTACCATTTCCTGTTGTAGCAAATGTAATATCACCATTCTCTGTTTGTAAAGTTATTGTATCAGCACCAGTTTCAACCAATTTAAGAGATTGGTTGACATCTGTACTAATGATAAGTTCAGAATTATTTGACTGTAATACAGGAGTTCCATCAATGTAAAGAGAAGCAGAAGAAAGATAAATATCTCTCCATTGTTTTTCTGGCGAACCCAAGTCAAATGTGTTGGTTACACTTGGTAAAATGCTTGAAATTGCCTGATGTACTTGGATTGAACCACTAAATGAACCACTATATACACCATTATCTGGTAATGTAAATGTTCCACCATCTGCGAATGTTAATGAACCTGAAATCGTTGGGCTGTGTAATATCATCTCTTATTATCCTTTTTTATTTTGTATAAATATATTTTTTTTAAATTGAACCACCATCAAGGGTAGAAATTACTACTGCATCAGCAGTACCACTTACATCACCCCCCATGATTACTTGTGCAGAACCACTAAATACTCCTTGTGCATCTAATTTTGTTTGTACTCTATCTTCAAATCCTTCGATGTTTGCTGCAGATACAGACCCACTAACAATATGACCACCTTTTGCAACAACTACGTAACCGCTTCTTGCAGCTTCGAATGTAATGGTGATTGTATTATTATTTGTATGTCTTAAAGTTTCTGGTATGATTTGGTAACCATCGAAATCATAAACTTGAGCAATTGCATTTGGAGTATCAAAGTTATGATTTACTACCCATGTAGATGAATCAGTAAATGACCTTTGAATTGTTGCAGTTTGTGCAATACTAACATTCTCTAAACGAGAACCATCTCCAACGAAATAAGAAGCAGTAACTGCTCCTGTTATATTTACACTACCACTATAATTGTTAGAAACTAATTCTTCAATAGTATCAGCTGAACCAGACTTTCGTAAGAATACCTTACCATCATAAACGTTGATTGCTAATTCGCCAGTTTCTAAATTCGATGTTGTTGGTTTTGAACCAGGTGTTGAACTTCTTTTTAATCTTACGATTTGTGCCATGTTTGTTAATCCCTATTGATTTAATTTATTTTTTAATTCTTGTACTTCTGAAGATAATTCTTTAATACCTTCTATAAGGAGTGATATTATTTTATCATATTTTACAGCCTTGTACCCATTTTCTCGTGTGTCTACCAATTCAGGTAAAATTTCTTCGATTTCTTGAGCAATTACTCCGTAATCCTTACCTTTATAAATATGTTGTTCTTCTTCATTCCAAACAAAAGAATACCCACCAATTGAGTTAATTTTTTGTAAAGGATTTTCTATTGGTTGAATATTATCTTTTAAACGTCTATCTGATGTTGCAAAAGCAACAACATCACCACCTGCAAATATAGCACCACTTGTTCCAATACCACCTGTTACAACCAATGCTCCAGTAGTAATAGAAGTAGATGCAGTTGAATTTGTGATTGAGATAGTTGTCGATGTGGTGTTACCTGCAGAAGTTACTTCTTGTAAAGTTTTTGATACTTGAGATGAGCCAGAAACAATACCACTACCACCAAAATTTAATTTAGTATGTGAAATTGCAGCAGATGCATTTACATCATTGTTTACAATCACACCTGATGCGATTTGTGTATTGTTAGCAGCACCAGTAATATCACCTGAAAGTGTTACTTGAGATGAACCTGAAATTAAATTGTTTGCAGATACAGTACCAGTTACTACTAAATTTCCATTTACTTGAGAATTTGAGTTTAATGTAATTAAAGTACCGCTATCAGAAATGTTTGAATCATTTAAGTGATGAGTTCCCTCTGCTTTTGGAATTCTATTTGTAGTTAAATAAGTAGGCGAACCTTTTGTATTATATTCTGGTCCGAATAGTACAACCCCATAATCTACGGTAGATGCACTATATTCATAGAACCAATCGTTTGTCTGTCCATCAAAGTTAAATGATGCAGTTGTTGGTGTTGCCGAACCCGAATCATAAACTGCAATACCAGCATATCTTTGAGTTGGAGTATCATTGTTTAAGATGATGTAAGAATCACCGATAATTTTTGCATCTCCAGCAACTGATGTAATATATGCGAATGAACCAGTACCATTAACAACAATATCGTTGAATGTTTTTGTTCCACTAATTGTTTGTTCTGATGTTAAATCTACAAATCCTAAATCTTTAATTTGAGCTGCACCAGATACTACGGTTTCTACATTTAATTTAGTTTTTACTCTTGCATCAGTATAGTAAAGGTTAGAACCTTCAATAACCATATCAGTAGAGAAAGAACCACTATCCGTTTTAATTAACTGAACTTGAGATGAACCCGAAACTAATGTATGAGTTAAACTTGCTTTTTCTTCATAAGTTGAATCAAGAGATGAAGTTACCAATTCAATTTGGTCTAATCTAATATCAACTGATTGTGAGAAATCTGTAAAGTTAGTTGCTGATGATGATAATATCCCACTACCATCTAAAATTTGAACCGAACCACTAATTACACCTTCTGTATTTAATTTAGTTTTGATTGTAGTATCAATAGAAGATGTAAATCCTTCAATATTATTTAATCTAATATCTTGTGATTGTGTAACTAATTCTATATTACTTAATCTAATATTAGTAGATGATGTATATGAATTAAATGAACCCGTGTCAAGTTTTGTTGAAATTGAGTTAATTAGCGAACCTGTTGCTGAGGCTAATTCTAGCTCAGTAACAAATCCATTGTCTAAAGAAGATGAGAATGATTCTAATAAATCTATTCTACCATCAACTGATTGTGAGAAATCTGTAAAATTAGTTACAGATGATGATAATACATTGCTACCACCAAGTATTTGAACTGAACCACTAATTACACCCTCTAAATCTAATTTAGATTTTACTCTACCATCGGTATAGTAAAGATTTGTCCCTTCAGTTAAATTAGATGTTGTTGCAGTACCAAGATAAGAACTACTATGTACATTTTCAATATCTAATTTAGTTTTGATTGTAGTATCAATAGAAGATGTAAATGAGTTTAAGGAACTAAAATTAGCAACAACACCATCGTTAAAGTGAGCAGATGCAGTGTCAAGTGAAAGTGTTACTGCACCTGATAATGCTCCTCCACTTAATCCCAATTCGGTGGTTACCGAGGTTATATCGGCAGCACCAACTGCATCGATGATTTCTTCGGTTCTCCAATCCACATACTTTTTAACTGCACCAGCAGTAAGTAAGTTATCAGATTCATAAGAAATACTACCACTAACTAAAGCAATACCATCTGATGACGTAACATGATAAAGAGCAGCAGTTCCTAATTCTCTATAAGTTAATTCGTTTGAAGAACTCAAGAAAACAGCATTTAATTCAGAACTACCACTTGGGATAGGAGGAAGAGAACTTAAAGTCAATCCCACAAATATAGGAGAATCAGATGTTCCTAAATTTTGATTAATTTCATCAAGATTTGCTTTATTTGAGTGAGTATGTTGGTCTCCTTCTACTGAATCTAATCTTGAATCCAATGACGCAGAATATGATTCAATAAAATCTAAACGAGAATCAAATGATTGAGAATCATTGTTATATTGTGATGAACTAAAGTTTTCAAGTAAATCTAATCTTGAATCTAAAGAAGTTGAAAATTCACCCTCAACGTAATCTAATCGAGAATCTACTGAAGATGAGAATGTTTGGAAGTTTTGAGTATCATTTACATCAATTTGAGATGAACCCGAAACAACTCCATCTCCTTCAATTTGTAAATATCTATTATCTAATGATTGAGTTACTTGGTCAGACCCACTCAATACACCTTCTGCATTTATTTTATCTAATACATTTGAATCAAAGTTAGCAATAGTGTCAGCATTAACTTGAGATGAACCTGAAATTACACCCAATAAATTATTGTATTCTAATACATTTGAGTCAAAGTTAGTGATTGAATCAGCATTTACTTGAGATGAACCTGAAATTACACCTTCTAAATCTAATTTAGTTTTTACTCTTAAATCGGTATAGTATAAATTAATACCTTCTGTTAAATTTGAAGTAGTCGCAGTTCCTAAATAAGAAGAACTATGAACATTTTCTGCATTTAATCTGTCTTTAATACCACTTACATAGTTGGAAGTTTGAGTTAAATCAATTTGAGAAGACCCTGAAACTACACTATCTCCTTCAATTTGCAAGTATCTTGAATCTAATGATTGAGTTACTTGGTCGGAGCCCGAAACTAAAGTTGGTTTGTTTAAAATATTTGAAAATTCTACATCGGCAGCAGTTACATTTTCTAATCCACTACCATCACCAATGAATCCTGATGCAGATACTTCACTTGTAATACTCCAACGAGTGTTTGGGTTGTCCCAAGTTATAGATTGATTTGCTCCTGCAATTTCAATACCTGCACCATTTGCTTCATTTCCATCAACAGAACCACTTGCGAGTGTTAAAAGTAAGTCTTCAATTAAAACTTGTGTGGTATTAAGAGAAGTTTGAGTTCCCTGAACTGTTAAGTTGCCAAGAACAATTAAATTTGAACCATCAACATCAATTGCTTGTTTTAATGAAGATGTATATGTTTCAACATTATCAAGTCTGTCATCTACTGAAGTAGAGAAATCTCCTTCTAAATAGTCTAAACGAGAATCTACTGAAGATGAGAATGTTTGGAAGTTTTGAGTATCATTTACATCAATTTGAGATGAACCAGAAACAATACCACTTCCACCAAATACTACATTTCCTGCTTGAATATTTGTTAAATTAGAACCATCACCATGGAAATACGTTGCTTGTATAGTATTTGATGATGTTATTGGGGAATTTATATTCGTATTTAATGCAGCAATAGAAATCTCGGTTGTAAGATTACCAATTGCTATATTTTCAGAGTTATATGCCCCAATTTGAATATTATCGGCATATATTAATGCATTACTTGTCCCATTTTGGGTATCTTCAATAGATATATTTGCCATATGAGAAACATCAAGCCCATCAAAAGATGTTGATGGATATAATCTCATGTGATTTCTTAATGGACCTACATTTAATTCAGTACCATAGTTGGGTGTATCATGATTATCATACGAATAAAGTAATATTGAATTGTGATAATATGATGGAGATGCTTCAAAATGTTGTAGTGCAAGACCTGCATATTCATAAGTTCTACTACCAGATTCTAAATTTAAAGAATATGGTTGAGTTTTTATAATATGAGATTCCGAACCTATACTTGGCCAAGGAACTCCTTGAAAAGATACCGAACCACTTGATTCAATAGAACCTGTTATGGTTTGATTGCCAATAAATAAGTTTGAACCGGTTGTAGCATAAGAACCAGTAACACTCGATAAATTATTTATACGAGATTCGTGGTCTGAGCCGGTTAATTCAGAATTATCTAAACGTAAATCTACTGAAGAACTAAATGTGGTTTCTAAAGTATTAATTCTGTTCTCAAAATCAATATCCGTAATTGTTAAAGACGCCGATAATGATGCAGTTGCATCATTTAATTCAATTTCAGTTACAAATGTATTATCTAATGAGGACGAGAATGATTCTAATAAATCAATACGATTTTCATGGTCAGAACCGGTTGATTCTAAATCTAAAACTCGTGTTTCGTGGTCAGAACCGGTTGATTCTAAATCTAAAACTCGTGTTTCGTGGTCAGACCCGGTTGATTCTAAATCTAAAACTCGTGTTTCTATTGAAGAACTATATGATTCTAAAATATCTAAACGAGAATCTACTGAAGAACTAAAAGTACCCTCAATATAATCTAACCTTGAATCAACAGATGAGCTATAAGAGGTAAATCCATTTACTGAATTAATTTGTACTTGTGAAGAACCAGAAATGACGGTTTCTGAATTTAATCGTGATTTTATTCCACTTATATAGTTAGTGGTTTGTGTTAAATCGGTTTGAACTGATGAAGAAAAAACATTATCTCCACCAATTTCCAAATATCTTAAATCTAAATCATCAGTTAATTGAGAAGAACCTGATATGATTCCATTTGAGAAAGAACCCGTTAATGCATATATTGTATTCCATTTCTTATCAGATGCACCTAAATCAAATACATCTGCAGTATTTGGTACGATAGACCCACTAAATGTTGCATTTACATTAATATTATCAGTTGCTTGAGTACCATCACCCAAAAAGATATCTCCACCCAAATAAATGTTACCATTAACGGTAGTATTACCAGTAAATAAGGCATTAGATGCAGTGACATCCCCACTAAATGAAATAGAACCACTATTTGAACCGATTTTAACAAGAGTATGTTGTGAAGAACCACTTCCAAATTGAATTGAACCTTTACCTTGGTGTAAATATAATTCGCCTTCAGTAAGTGTTACATTTGAAGTTCCTCTTCTTAATTGTAATATTGCTGCCATTAATGTCTTCCTAATTTATTACTAATAAATATAAATTGTTGAAAATTGTGGTTCTAAAACACACCACCACTTATATAAGTATAATAAAACAAAAAGTATATAAAAAAACCCCCACCTTTTAGGGTGAGGGTTCTTTATTAAAAAATTCTAATTCTTATTAGAAAGTTCCACCATCAATTTCGTTTGAAGCAACGAATGATGAACCATTCCATTGAATTAAATCACCAGCATTTGAAGGAGCTACTGCAGTAAGGGTTTTATCACCATCAGATACAATAAATGCATTTGCGGTTAAACCTTCAACAATAACATCACCACTAAATGTAGCATCAGTACCATCATCAGAAAGTACAGAATCAACTAATAATCCATTAGCATCAGATTTAAGAACTGTGTTTGCAGATAATGAAGAATCAATTCTTGCAAATTCTTTTTCTGAACCTAAAGCACCACCTGTCCAAACATCGTTTGTTCCGTTCCAAATTAATGAACCTGAAGCAAGGTTTCCACCAGTTGCATCGGTTACTTGGATACCAGCAGTTGATTGAGCACCACCGTAGTTAAGTTCGATGATGTTGTCACCGATTTGTACAGTTGTAGAGTCAATAGTAGTAGTTGTACCTAATACTGAAAGGTTTCCAGTAATAGTAACATCACCACCTACTGAAAGGTCAGTAGTTACATCTAAATTGTTACCGATTACTACATCATCAGGTAATCCAATGGTAATAGTACCACCAGCACCTAAAGTTACTGAACCACCTGCGATTTCGATTTCAGATGCAGTACCTTGAACTATTAATGAAGTATTACCTTCAACAGCAGTTCCAGCAGTTGAACCATAATCAACATTGATTGAGTTATCACCAGCATCTAAAGAAAGACCAGTTCCAACTACATCAGCATTTAAGTTATCAGCTCTAACACCACCTGATTTGATAGATACGTTTCCTGAAGTTACAGAGAAATCGTCTGAATCGAATGAAGCAACACCTTTGTTAGAAGTTGAAGCATCTTCAGCAGAGATAGTAATTGTGTTATCAGTTACATCAACATCAATTCCTTCACCACCAGCAATAGTTAAAGTATCATTTAATAAATCTACTGTATCAGTTCCAGTATCACCAGCGATTGATAAGTTAGTTGCTAATCCAGTTAATCCTGAACCATCACCAACAAATGAACCTGTGATTACAGAAGAACCATCAACACTACCGATTAAATCTGCAGATAATCTACCAGTTCCTAAATCAACATTTTTGTCAACCAAGTGAGCAACAACTTGTGCAGATGAAGAAACAACACTTTCAGCGTTTAATTTAGTTTTAACACGAGCGTCAGTATAGTAAAGGTTAGTTCCTTCACTTAAATCTGAAGTTGTAGCAGTACCAAGGTAAGAACCACTGTGTACGTTATCACCATTTAATTTGTCTTTTACATTTGAGTCAAAGTTAGTGATTGAATCTGCATTAACTTGAGATGAACCTGAAACAACACCTGAAGGTAAAAGTCCGATTACTTGAGCAGAACCAGAAACAACACCATTAGATGCATTTACAACACCATTTACAGTACCAAATAAGTTAGTTGCATGAACTTCAGCAAATTTAGCAGCAGAAGAACCTAAATCGTAAGTATTATCTGCAGATGGTAAGATATCAGAAGAAATTTCACCACCGAAAGAGATAGTATCTCCTGATGCATCACCGATAGTAATGTTACCACCAATTACGATGTTACCATCGATTTTAGCGTTTCCAGTAATATCTAATGAAGAACCAGAAATTCCACCAAGATTTACATCTTGAGAATCTAAATAAGATACGATTTGAGAAGAGCCAGAAGCAATTCCTCTACCAGTTGTTTCAAAATTAGTTGCTAATGAAGATGAGAAGTTTTCTAAATCATCTAATCTACCATCTTGAACTCCTTGTTCAGATGCAATAGAACCAGTTTCAGCTTCTAAAGAAGATAATCTTGCATCTTGTGCAGATTGTTCGTCTGCAATAGAGCCAGTTTCAGCTTCTAAAGAAGATAATCTTGCATCTTGTGCATTTTGTGCATTAGTAACTGAAGTAGAATAAGAACTGAATCCATCAACACCAGCAAGTACAACTTGAGATGAACCAGATACAACATCCATTCCACCAGCAACAAGAATCTGTGATTCAGAACCTTGAGCTCCAGCTTTCCAGTAGTCATTTGTAGAATCCCACAATAATGAACCTGAATTTGTGTTTGGTGCAGTAACGTCAGTTACCAAAAGACCACCATTTGCAGCACCTGAACCGTTTAATTCGATGATGTTATCACCAATTTGTACAGTTGTAGAGTCAACAACGGTTGTAGTACCACTAACGGTAAAGTTACCATTAACGATTACATCTTGTCCGTTAACTGAAATTGCAGTTTCAATGTCTGATTGGAATGTTTCTAAATCACCAACTCTAACTTCATGGTCAGATGCAGTAGCGAATAATTCAGCTAAATCAGCTTCTGCAGAACCAGAGAATGACTCTAATGAAGATAAACGAGTGTCAATGTTAGAACCACCACCAATTGCAGCTTCGATGTCATCGATTCTTGACTCATGGTCAGATGCAGTAGCAAATAATTCAGAATCTTTTGCAGCGAGTGAAGATGAAAAAGCAGAGAATCCATTAGTATCTGCAAGAGTTACTTGGATTGAACCAGAAAGTACTGAATCTGCGTTTAATTTATCTTTTACATTTGAATCAAAGTTAGTGATTGAATCAGCATTAACTTGAGCAGAAGAAGAAATTACACCTTCAACATTCAATTTAGATTTTACTCTTGCATCAGTATAGTAAAGGTTAGAACCTTCAGCAACAGCATCAGTATCTAAAGCACCGATTGTAGCAGCAACTGAAGATGAAATAGCTTGTAATTCAGCATCGGTAGCAAATCCATCACCTAATGAAGATGAGAATGCCTCCAAGTCAGTTAATCTTCCATCAGTAGATGAGTCAAGATTAGCGATTGCAGAAGCAATTGAAGATGAGAATGCAGAATATCCAGTTGTAGAAGAAATAGTAATTTGAGAAGAACCAGAAACTACTGATTCTGCATCTAATTTAACTTTTACTCTTGAATCAGTATAATAAAGATTAGATGAACCTTCGGTTACATCATCAGTTGTTCCTAATACACCACTCAAAGAAATTTGAGAAGAACCTGAAACTACACCATCTCCATTTACTTGTAAGAATCCTAAAGCATCAATTTGAGAAGAACCTGAAACGATTCCAGTTCCACCTGTGTTTGCAGTTGCTTTAACTTCAATGTTTCCACCTTTTTTCAAGATGTATAATTTTTCCGATGAACTATCATAGAATGGAATACCATCTACTGAAGTATCATACGAAGCACCAGTTAAATCTGGAACTGATGTACCTAATAATATTTTGTTAGCAGGAGTTGCAGTAGAACCGTCAATACCTACAAAAAGAATTGAATCACCATTAGTAGCTGTAATTCCGGTTGAGCCCGTTACTACAAGTAATTCACCTGACCTTTTTGTAGCACTTGAAACCGATTCTAACGAACCACGTCTGTGTTTAATAATTTGTGCCATTTTGTTTTTTTCCTTGTTTTTTAGTTAATTTTTGTTTTTGGATAATAACCTCAATTTTCAACAGGACATATGCCTAATGATTAATGACACTATATAGTGTTCTATAATAAGTATAAAGATTGTTTTTATTATTATATGGAACCACCATCAATTGTTGTAACAACAACAATTTTTTCAACACCATTCTCAAAATGTGCAGAACCGGTGTTAATTGATACAGCATCAGCAGATACAGTGATACCATTTCCAGCACCAACATTCAAAGTTGCAGTTCCACTAAAAGAACCACCGGTTAAACCACTTCCAGCAACTACTGCAGTAATATCACCAACTCCGCCAGTTCCACCTGGAAAGTTAAACTCTGCCCAAGTTACCGTATCTTCAAATGTACTTATATAATCTGCTAAAGTAACAGTTGCTTTGTATAGTGATTGAGCATCTTCTACCCAAACAATTTGTCCGTTTGAGCATAAACTCACAGGAACATTTGTCAGTCCTTCATAAGTTGGGTAAACTTTAAAAGCACCTTTAATTGCAGCAACATCTGCTAACGGAGTACCCGATGCAGAAGCAGCTGAGTTTAATTCTAATTGTGAACTGAATAAAGGCATATTTTTGTATTCTCCTTATAATATAAATATCTAACTTGGAGCGGAACCACCATCTGCATCCACTATTCTGTATTCGAAACTCGAACCAACACCATCCGTACCTAATCTTCCTAATACAAACCACTCACTATATCCTAAATGTGGAGTTCCTAATGTAATTGAGTTTAATTTTGCACTAGCAATTCCCCATCCACCATTATCAGCATTTAAATAAGGAACACCACCACCAATAGTTCCATTTATACTTTGTTGAATTGTAGTTGGAACTACCATATCAGAGCCACTTGGATAAAGTAACAATATATTTGCAGTACCACCAAATGAAACACTACCATTTGCAGATAAAGCAGAATTTAAAGTAGTACTACCATTTATTGTATCTCTTAATGTCATTATATATGATGAATTGAACGTAATTGTACTATCACCAATAACATCATTATTTGCAATAGTGCTCAACATTGAAGCAGCAGTTGTGAAGGAAGTTACTTCAGGTGGAGTATCACCATTTTCAACCGATATACCATAAATACCTTTATAAGTTGCTTCTGCCCAAGAGCCAGCCGGACCAAGGTTTTGAGTATAAACATAAATTACACCATAATCATTTGCAGATGAAACTGAAATTGATTTATTAGATAATGTTGAAACTTTACCATAGTTATCAGTTGTTACAATATCAATAGAATAAGTTCCTAATGATAATGTACTTTTTGGCTGAACTTGCCATGATGAAGATATAGAATTTTGTGGTACTACATTAAAACTAGCAGCATCAGTTCCACTTAATATTACATTATATGGTGAGTTGGATTCTGTATCTGAAATTGTAATGACCCCTGCATTTGAATTGGCCAATGCATTATCAGTATTGTAGTTAGAAGTTGCTACAAACGATACTGATGGTGCAAGATTACTAAATACGTTAGCAGTTACCGAACCACTACCAATGTTTCCATATTGGTCTTGGAAAGTTATAATTGAAGTAAATGAATCTCCACTTTGAGTTACCGAACCACTCAAATCTACACCAAGAGTCATATTACCAATTGAATCAATTAATATTGCTGGATTTGATGAACTAAATGATTGAACAGTTTGTGAACCTGCAGAAGGTGAGTAAGTAACATTTACATCTGCAATATTTCCGTTACCAAAACCAGTTGCATCTCTAAAAGAGTCACCTGTTAGTGCAGATTCTACAATATAAATGGTAGTATCACCTGTGATGGTTCCATTACCACTTTGAGTAATTGTAAATGAATGAGATTCAGTATTAGAACGGAATCCATGAACATCTTCGATAGTCACACCAATAGTATAGGTAGTTGAACCACTTAAATTAGAATTGGCAGTTACTAAATAGTTGTTACCACTGCGTGTTGCAGTTAATTGACCACTTACATCTGTAAATTGAAATGAACTATGATTAATAGAATCTCCTTCAGTATCACTAAAAGAAATAGTTACCAAAGTTCCACCACCATTTACTGCTTGGTTAGTATTTAGTAGTGTTGAGTTAGAAAACTGAATGTCAGGTGCATTGTTTTGAGTTACATTTACAGAAATTGTATCTGAACTTGAGTTACCATATTGGTCTACCCAACTAA
>Ga0102830_1000435_pt1 | contig 18657 bp, 8 predicted proteins | sample ColrivemetaGS703_FD_84511 | JGI IMG/M metagenome (GOLD analysis project Ga0102830, IMG submission 84511) | Estuarine microbial communities from the Columbia River estuary - Freshwater metaG S.703 | ecosystem: Environmental > Aquatic > Marine > Intertidal zone > Estuary | place: USA: Columbia...
AAAGAAGTCTGCATGCTGTTCCGAAATGCGGATGCTTGCTTGTTCACGGTCGTAGAGCTGTGCTCCCTGACCAAATGAACCAACAAGTGCAACACCCTCGGTCATTGCTGGGGTTTCAACGATTGGCAGACGCCATACCTTTGGCTCGCCACCCATTGCAACCGAAACTGCGATGAGGTACTGGCCATTGCCGTCCTTGGTCAACTCAAGGTCTTCCCAGTCGTTCGGGTGCAACACGACGCCCGATGGCTCGTAGTAAGCCAAGAACGAAAGGGTTGCGGCACGACGGATTGCGTCAGCCTTTGAGTCGCTGAGACCAGCAGTTGCCGAGTAGGCACCATCTGACCAGTTGTAGGTCTGGATTCCAGGAGTCTGAAGAACACCAAGAAGGTTTTCGCCAGTTCCGTCACCATTGAGGATTTGTGCATCTTCCTGCAAGCGGAGGCCGTACATCAACTCGTTGTCAATGATTGAGCGCAGTTGTGGCTCATCAGCGAGAACATTGCGGTGTGCTGCTTCCCAGTGTGCAAGGGTCTTGACCGAAGTCTGTACACCCTCAAACGACATGCTGGATTGTGGCTTCGCTGCGAATGCAGTGTTGCCTGCGTTGCGCTCTGCAACTGCTGCCGCGTTGTTGGTGAAACCAGTCATACGGAAGTATTCAATGATTGCAGCAGTCGTGGTGCGAGTTGGGAACAAATCGCGAACACGCTTGGTGCGCTTTGGTTGAATGACGATTGGGTCACGCTGCACGGTACCGAACTGAGTTGGGAAACCGCTTGGCATTGCCGTGTATGCATCCTTAACACCAAAACCGCTAACACCAGCAAGGCTTCCGCCGTACTGGAAAGGTGATGGCATGTTTGCACCGTTGCGACCATTTGCGAGCGACTTGAATTCGGATGAGTTCAAGAATGCTTCGCCGATTGTCTCGCTGCGGAGGCTGTGTGAAAATGCCGAACCTGCTGCTACTGCTGCTGCAACTGATTCACCACTTGCCTGTGAGCCCCATGAGTCAACTTCGCTCATTTGCTCAAGGCCAGAGATGAGGCTCTTGATTTCCTTGATGTCTTGCATGTTCTTGTCAAATGCGGTCTTCTGTGCGCTGGAAACAACGACATTGCCGTCTTCAATTTTGAACGAGTCTGCGATGGTCTTATTGTCTGCCATCTTTGCGCGAAGTGCACTTTGCAGTTCGCTGAGTCTTGCCTTGTCTTCTGACATGATTTTTTTTCCTTAGAGATTGAGGATGGATTGTTTTTACTTACGGCTCAGGTAAGCACCCAGCCCTTAGTTATCTAGAGTAACCGAGTTTCATGATGCTTCAGTGGAACTAATACTTTATTACACAAACTACTGTGTGTAAATGGCTTATTGTGATTTAGCGTATTTCTTCTTGAAGTAGGACAGATTTTTGTCTCCATTTGAGCCACCGCGACCACCAGTTGACCAGGATTTGAATTTGTCTTCATCGTTGACAACGAAAACGCCGCCCTCCACCTTTGCAATCAGTTTTGGTGCAGCACCTTTTGGAACATCGGTATCCCAGAGGTAAAAACTGCTCATTTCACCGTTTCGGAGGTGGCGAGCGACCAGGTCATATGAAACATCGGCAATATGGTCAACGATATATTCGGCTATTTCTCGCCCATCTTCCAGTTTTCGTTTACGAATTCTTTCTTTTGCACCAGACGGAGGAATCCATGCCGCATGCCCAACCATTTCGTACCCTTTAGCCAGATTGAGGTAGTCCATAAGGCGTTTGCCAGTTCCCTCGGTCACAATGTCCATCTGTTCTTTCACGGCATCCCTGTAAATGTGCATTGCCGCCATTGCTGATTCCCTATGGATGTTCCCAGCACCAGCGCCGCCGTTGTACCCTTCCATTCCTTGTTTCACGAAGTCTGGGTCAATGTGGGCTGCTTCTGAGTCACCAGGAATTATCGCTGTTCGCGAAAGGAAGTCGTAAAGGCTCGTCTTACCCATTCCTGGAGCACCAATAATTGCGTGATGCTTCCGCTGTCCTGGTCTTTCGCCCTTGAACTTGGATTGCACGCGACCGAGAATGATTTGCCCCATTCTCTTCGCACCAACATTTGGCGTTCCAGTGTATGTTGATGTTGAACGGAGGCCCATTGGGGTCACATTCCGTGAACGAGAGTTTGCACCGTAGCGGTCGTAAAACTGCTTCAAAAGTCTCCAGTCCTTATCGGACAAAAACTTGTCTTTGTTGTACTTGACGACAAGGCTGTAGGGAACAACGAAACTTGGTCGTGCATTCGCCCAGTTGAGGTAATGCTTCTTTTCGCTCTCTGGCCATTCAGATGGTGGGATGCTCTTCTTGCGAGCGCTTCTTAGACCAGTCATTGGGTTATCAAGCATTAACACTGACGGGGAGTTCGCTGACTCAGGGGTAACATTTGCTTCCCGTTTTCCGCCGAGAAGAATGTTGATTTCATCTTCTGTCATTCCTAGTTTTTTGAGACTTTCAACAGTCTTATCAAAAACTTCTTTTCGCACATCTTTTTCAATGATTACTTTTCCAGTAGCGTCACGCTTAACCATTCCAGATGATTTTGCAACTCTAGTTGGAATTGTATTTGGCTTCCTTGAGCCCTTATCAAATTCGCGCGAGTTTGATTCAATTGCTCGTTTGAGTAGTTGGTTTACGCGAGTTTTTGTAATCCCTAATTCTTTTCCTATTTCGTCAAGCGTCTTACCTTCATCACGCATTTTGAGGATTTGTCTATCCCTGTCATCAAGTTCGCGCATTTTCCGTGTTCTTTTTGGAGCGGCTTCTTCAGTGATATCTGGCTTCAGCCAATCATCGCCCCAAATTGCAGTTGGGTTAAGGTTCAGTGCGTCTGCAAGTCTGTCTGCTGCGTATGGGTCAATCGTTGCATCTGGTTTTTCCATCTGCTCAATAACATCAACAGAAACACCAAGCATTGTCGCCTGGTCTTGTCGGCTTCTATTACGCAGTCTGTCAGAACGCAAAATTTCTCTCGCCTTCAAGTTTCCGCCAACAGAAATGTCTGATGGATTAACTCTTGTCGGCTTGCTTGGCTTCCTTGGCTTTGTTGGGTCGTATGCCTCTACGCCTCTATCTCGGTAATCGGAAAGTCTGTTCTCCGAACGGCGCATTGATGTGAGTCCTTCGCCCGTATCTGGAATTGCGCGAGTTGGGTCTGGCATTTCTCTTGATGTTCCGTCAAAGATGAATCCGTCTCCGTCAACATCTCGCCTTAGTCGTGGGTCAAGTATTCCGTCAATGACCTCAATGGCGCGACGGATTTTTCCTCGCCTTGAGCCAGAACCAACAGCGCGACCGATTGCGCGACCCAATCCTTTTTCTTCGTACATTTCGTCAAACAAAGATTTTTTGCGACGAGGGTTCTTGAGTTGCTCGCTAACAATCTTTCTAATTGCCAAGTTTGCTGCTTGACGCTGATGTCTTCTGCCAAGGGCTGTGGTTCCAGCAAGTCTTGCGTAATCAGTGTTGGTTGTGCACGGCATCCATACCGTTCGCCCACTTTGTGAAACAAGCCGTCTTACGCCAATGCAGCCCAAGCGAACAGAGCGCTTTCTTGCAGATTCAATTTCGGTATAGACATCATCATCGCTGTCTCTTGGCGCAAGACCTGGTATTCCTGCTTTAACGGAAACTATTGGGGCAGAAACAATTCCGCCGTTCTCCATCGCGTCAATTCCAGCGACCCCTCTTTGCCCAAGATTCTCCCATTGGCGCTTCTTGCCTTTTCGGCTTCGCCTTTTGAATCTTTCTTCAACCTCTACTAGCGCAGTTTTCTTTTTTGGTTCAGCACTTGCGGAGATTTCCTGCAATTCTTCCATGGTTGAACATGGCATCCACTTGCCGTCTTTTTTGTGCGCGCCAGTACAACCAATATTCTGCGCAATACGAAGAGCAAACGCTTTGCTGTTTGTTTCTGATTTTTCTACATCAGCCATTACCTAAACCTACTTTTTTGGCTCGGTTTCTGGCTCCTTGTAAATTTCTTGTGCAGCCTCAAGCGCAACGACTGGGTCGTTGTAGCGCTTTTTGTAAAGCCTTGCCTCTTCCAGGTCGTCAGCAAACTCAATTGACAGTGTTGAGAATGGGCGCGAAAACATTTCTGGGGTTAAATCTTTTTCTGTTTCTGCATCTTTGGAGAGCGAATGAATGCGGTCCATTTCTTTCCTGATTGCTGCGTCAAATTTTTCCCCAATGGCACTCATCCTCGGAAACACCAAATCGCCGTTTGGGTCTTTTGGCATGGTGCTAAATGGTGGGTACGCCTTGAGTTCAACCATTTCGTCACGCATCTCCGCGTATGCCATGTGTGCTTTTACGCCTTCAGAAAGATTCTTCATGATAACTACCTCCTATTTCCTCAGCCATACCTGTTAATAAGGTCTTGGCGACGAGCAATAAGGGTATCAGCAAGTTTTGTGGCTTGCGCAGAATCGGTAAGAATCGCCTTGACTTGGGCTTTAATCATGTCTGCGCTCACTGATTTAAGGGCTTTTACCTGTTCCTTAATCTGAGCGTCAGTGATATCTGCGTAGACTGAGTTCCGCTGACGAAGGGTGTCTATTTCTCCGACCGTATCGCCGAATTGCGCGCCCTTGGCTCCACCGCGAGCCCTGAACAACATTGAACCACCGACATCAATCTTTACTGGTTTCCCAGACGAGTCAATAAGCGTGTTGTCATTCAAAACAGCGTCCCAGTTGCCTAGCCATGCGTCAGCAACAAACGCGCTTTGCATTTGCTTCTTGTCGCTAGATGTTGCAGACCGTGCGCCTTGAACGATTTTTGAAACAGTCTTAACCTGCCCATTATCATCGCCAACCTGAACATCGGCGGCGTTTACACCAAGCATGTTGTAGAGCGTTGACGCAAGGCTTTCGTTTTCTGCATGAAGCGGAGTGCTTGGCGTCTTTATGTAGTGCTCAACACCAGCAGAGTCGGTGAATGTTCCACCAGGGTTTGAGCCTCTCTGTCCACCAACTTTTTCCCATCCGCTCACATCAACTTTGCTGTATGCGTTTGTCGTTGCTGGCTTACTTGCTTTCGGTGCCTTTGGCGCCTTTGGTGCTTTTGGTGCAGCAGGAGCAGACTCTGGCATAGGGCTTGTTACTTTGTCTCGTCCCCACGACTTCCAGATTGACTTCTTGAACTGTCCAAGTTCTTTTCCTTCTTTACGGGTGAGTGGACGCTGAACAGCGGCAACAGCACCACGGTTGTGGAGCAAGAACACACCAGACTCTCCATCTGGTTCATGGCCGTCAACTCCAAGCATTGGGGCAACATGTCCGATGTCGTTATGGTCGGCGATTCGCTTCATGTAGTCAAGGCCGTCAACAACCTGACCTCGCAATTGAGCCGTATCTTCTCCAGCGTTATCTTTTTCTTCAAGCATGTCAATCATGCCCTTGATTATTTGCGATGCTCGTGTATCGTCGGAAATGTCGCCAGTAGCCTCGCGCAATTCCTTTACCAATTCTGGAGTTGACATGGCTGCAGCAGCATCTCGTCCACCGACTTCACCAACTCGTTCGCTGATTTTATTTAGGTGTTCCTTGAGTTTGCGTACTTCACTGCCTAGTTCGGATTGCGAAACAATATTTGCCGTAGGAGGAACTAGCGCAAGGATTGTGTGCCTTGCATTCTCTCCTCCAGTGTAACCACTGTCCCATCGCGACTCTCCTGGGAATGTGAAGTACTCTCCAACTCCGTAAGCACGCGCACCTTGACCAGGAATGAATCGTCCTTCAGATGTCAAGAACTGTTCAACATAGCCTTCGCTGTTTACTTTTTCTCCACCAGTTCCGCGAACAATTGGCTGCCATCCAGCCTTGATGAGTTCATCAATTTCTTCTGGCCTAATAAGAATCGGCTTTTGCGCAAAACCAGTGTTTTCCCAAAGGTCGGCAAGAAGTCTGTCAAACACTCGCTGTTCGGCTTTTTCGCCCTTCTTCTTATTTGCATGCAGCGAGCCAGACAAGAATGCAAGCATGTCTGGGAACGCTGGGGTCATCGTGATGCTTCCGTCTTGGTTGAATGTCAACGGATGCAGTTCTGCTCTCTGTCCTTCAACTTGCTTTGTCAGTTTTGCTGCATCACGCTTGCCCTTGAACTTGCTCTTGATTCCGCGAATCTTGGCTTGTGCACGCAACTTCTTCTGCTTTGCTGCAAGCGTTGGGTCAAGGATTTCTCCTCGTCGTCCAGGTTTGTTTGAGATTCTGTTCTTTCGTAGTTCACGCCTTCTCGCACGCTCTGGGTTGACGCGAAGAATTCGTTGACGGAACTTGATTGTTCCAGCATCGCCCTTCTTCTTATCTTTTGCTGCTTCTGCTGCTGCTGCCACATCTGCCGCTGTGCGTGTTACACCACCGCCGCGTCCAAAGTATGTGGATTTTGTGCCACCCTTGAATTCCTTGTCGCCACCTTTTTTACCAATTGCTTCAAGAACAATTTTCTTCTGAATTGGATGTAGATGTTCAAGTTTTGAATAATCTTTTGCCTTTTCCATATTCAAAAGAAGGCTTAATGTGTCAATTTCTTTTTGGTATACATCTGCCATTGATTGCTTTGGAGTGCCATCTTTGTTAATTATTGGCTTTCCTTCTTTATCAACAGCAACGCTGGATACAGTTCCATTTGCAATAGCGATATCAAGTTGGCGCTGCATTTCTGTGATGTCGCCGAAGTTCAATGAATCGTCTTCGTCTCGTGGCGCAAATCGTCCACCACGAACACCCTGTTTCTGTGCTCCACGAACCTGACCACGCCACCATGTTGCGTAACGGCTCTTGAGTTTCTTTTCCATTTCTAACTTATGGTTCTCTAGCGCCGCTTGAGCCTTTTGTTGCTCCTCTGGTGTCAGCGTGCTCCAGAACCGTCCGTCTTTTTCATCTACCGCATCAACGCCAGGTACTGCGTTGCTGGTCTTCTTCTTGACCTTTGGCTTTGGTCGGTCAGATGCAAGTCCTCGTGGTGCTGCTGCTCGTTCGGTCGTTGCCGTTGCACGGCGTGAACTCATGTTCTGCGGAACAGCATTGCGTTGGCGGCGTGCTGAATCTGGCATGTTTTCCGAAGCGCGACGGACTCTGTCGGCGATTTCTGATTGCCTGCTTGTGTTGCGCCCAATGCGGCCGTCGCGTATTCCAGCCCCATCCAACTGCTGCATCACTCTTTGCGTTTCAGCCCTCAATGACTCAGAAAGTTCGCGCAGTTCCTTTTCGCGGTCTGTCTCTCGTCCACCCATTGAACTAGGGAGGGTTCCATATGTTTCAACATCGTTGCGTCGTGAGGCAAGTCCACTTGGTGCAGACCTAGTCTCTTTGTAGAATTCACGAAGTGACTCTTTAAGAATCTCACTCTTAGCATCGTCGTCTGTCAACTCATCAGGAAGTGAATCTATCTTCTTTACTGCTTTTGGCTTTGATTGAGCGATGTCGTAAACAAGACTTGAGAGTTCGTTTTGTGCGTCAAAGTCAAGACCCAATCCACGAGCAACACCGCGAATACCAGAGTCCAAGTCGGCACCACCTGATTGCGTGCTATTGAATCCATCTCGGATGATTCGCTTTGCTGCATCTGGGGAAGTGATTCTCTCTGGATTAGTCAGATTCGTGAACTCGTCAACTGCGGCCTTGAGAATTTCTCGCTGTGTCTTATCTTTTGTTATTTTGTCAATTGACTCGTCGCTTGTTTCTGGTCGGCTAACTGTTCGCGGTTCAGCGATGTCATAAATCAGTTTGGAAAGTTTGTCCTCCGCCTCTTTGTCCATGCCAAGACTCTGGGCAACTTGACGAATACCAGAATCTAAATCTGCACCACCAGCCTCAGAACTGTCATAGTTGCGAGACATGATTTTCTTGGCGGTACTCGCTGGCTTGCTATCGCGTCGTGAAGCAAGTCCACGAGGGGAATCGCCTGGCTCCCTGAATGCATTCATCAACGCTTCCGCGTCTTCGTTTGTGAATCCACTTTCAAATGGTCCACCATCTTGCGAGAGTTCCTCAATTACCGAATCAAGGAATTCTCTTTCTGCTTCTGGCGTGTATCCAGCGTCGTAGCGACTTGACGAGAGGTCTGGGAAGATTGTTGCATTTCCACTGTCGGAAAGGTCATCAATCAATTTCTTCAAACGGTCATCGCCAGCGAGTTCACCATTGTTGTACTCGTTTGTGAGGTCCTCAAGAATGTCTGCTTTTTCATTGTCGTCAAGGCGAGGCCACAGTTTTAATTTTTGGAGTTTGTTCGTAATTGGGTCGTTTGCTCCCTCAGCACTTTCAAGAAGTTCATCAATAACTTCTCGGTTGCTTGGGTCTGTGCCAGGCGAGAATGCGCGACCGAACTTCTGAATATCTCGCTGCTGGCGGGAACTCAATCCACGACTACCGAACTGGTTACGAAGACCCTGGAGGTCTGGCTCAACTAGTCCGCCATCAGACTGTTTCTGCTTCTTAATTTTCTTGATTAACTTGTCAAGTCTTTCGTCGCCAGCAAGGTCGCCGTTTTTGAACTCGTCGTTAAGCATTTCAAGAAGGTCAGATTTTTCATCATCTGACAACTTGTTCTTCTTGAGTTTTTCCAACAATGGAGTGATTCCATCGTTTGCTCCATCGGCCCTATCAAGGAGTTCGTCAATAATGTTGTCGCCAACTTCGTCTTTAGCAGAACGGAGTCCGCGCATTTGTTGTGGTTCGTCGCCAGTTTCTTCAACATCATCAGCAAACGGAGCCTTCTCTTTTGCATCAAGAAGTTCGGCACGGCGCTCGTCGTAGTCCATCTGAGCCTGCGTGTATTCATCGTAAAGGTCGCGCCAGTTGTCAACTTCCTTCATTGCTTCGCGCTTCGTCATTCCATATTCGTCCATGAAACGCTTTGCAATTTCTTCATCCTCCCAATAGAACATGTCCTCCATGAGGTCTGCTTCCATTGAGCGCTTACGCTGCTTCCAATCTTCCCTTAAGTCATAGAGAAGGTCGTCAATTTCTTCCTTCGTCATCTTTGAAGGGTCTTTTGGCTTTTCTGTTGGCTTATTTGCTGGCGTTACATTTGGTTTCTTGTCACCGCGCTGCGAGCGAAGTCCTGAACGCTCATCGTTGCGCATTCTTTCAAATACATTGGCAAATGGGTCTCTTGCCTCAATGTCTCTCTGACGAATCCCTCGTTTGCGTAATTCTCTTCTAATTGCAACAGCGCGTTCTTTATCTTGACGCGGACTGGTCACATCTCCATTGATTGGGTAGATTCTATTTTCAAGATAATTAAGTTCGTCAATTAACGAATTATCATCTTTCCCTGGAATATCGTCAACCACTGTTGGCGCTCCAGTATCCTGGCCAGGCCTGTATGGGCGTTGTGCTCCGCCACCAGGCATTCTGTTTGGTAAGCGAGTATTTGGATTGAATCTTGTCGGGTCTGGCATTTCTCGCCATGTGCCATCAAAAATCATTCCGTCGCCGTCAACATCTCGGCGCTTGCTTGGGTCCGTAACACCAGCAATAAACCTGCTTGCATTCCCGCCCATTCCACGACCGCGACCACGACCGCGACCAAATATTGCACGACCAATTGCTCGTCCAAGACCCTTTTCGTGGAAATCAATTATTTCGGAAGTGTTGATTCCAATTTTTCCGCGACGCTTCATCCAGTCGTCTTGAACTTTTACCTCGGATATTGAGTTGTTAATTGACTTGACAATCTGCTGACCGAATCGGCGCTCTGCGCCAGAATTAATCTTCTTTCGGATGTTTGCAAATTCAATGCTCTTTGTTTCAGAGTTTGGTCGTGGATTAAAACGACTGATTTCATGGTTGAACGCAAGTTGCCCAAACCTTGACTTGAGTGCCAACTCGCCTCTTGTTTGTTCACCACGGAACAAGCGAGCCTTGAAGTTAATCGCTGTTTGATGGTGTATCCCGCAGGCCCTAATCGGACTGTCGGAAATACTGACCAACTTTGAAGCGCTGTTAAGCGACTTTGACTCAACGAACTTATTGAACCTGCGGGATTCAGTCAACACTTCTGACTTGACTTCAATATCAGATGAGTCAATATCAAACTTGACCAAAATATCTTCGGTCAGGGTCTTGAATTCGCCAACAGTGATTCCATCTGGGAGCACCGACTCTGCGCTTTTTACGCTATTTGCCCACTTGGACCATTCTGAGCCGTGCTCGGTGAATCCAAAAAACTTTGTTGATTCATCAGACTTAACAACTATCCCGAAGTTTTCATTTCGGATTGCGTCTTTCAGGATTGCGTATTGCTTCATTTCTTAGCGCTCACAATTTCGTAGATTGAATCTCTTGCATTTGTCAAACGACCAAGGCGTTGATTGAACAATTTGTCAAGAATGTTCAAGTGAATTTTTTCGCCTTGCGACAATTTTCCGTCGTTGTAAAGTTTTGACTTAAAGTTGCTGAAATTAAAGGCTCTTGCCCTCTGAATAAGTGTAGCAATAAATTGCTGGTACTGAGCCTGCTGCAGGTCTTTAAGGATTTCAAAGTAATTTACATAAACTGCCAACTCGCCTGGAGTCAGCAATTCCTCAATGTTCATTTCAGTGCGTTTTGTAATTGATATTTCATCAAGACCAGTAAGCCCAGAGCCAGGATTTGATGTTGCAAGGATGTACTTATTGTCTTTCGCTGACAACAACGCGATTGTCCCTATGTTTCGGTTCCTCGTGTCCGTGAGGATGTCTGCAAACATCAGCCTGGTTACATCCATTGGATTGGAGTCAGCGAACTTAGAGTTCCTGTCAATCTTCGCTCCACGAATTGCTGTTTCAGCGTCTTGTGCGAGGTAGTTTCGCTTATCACCAACGCCAACGAAGAAGATGTCTGGAGCCTTGATTCCAAGGTGCTCTTGAATTTCTGACGCAAAGCGCTGTCCGATGTGGTCAAAATTGTTGGCAGACGAATTGAGCAACAGTTTGTCGCCGTTAGGCATTGACACAAGCGACTGACGGTCGTTGATTTTTTGCGTCTTGATTTCACGCATCTTCTTGAGTACTTCTTGAAGAATGTCTGGCGCAATATCAGCAAGGCTTCCGCCGTTCTTGATGTGGTTGATTGCCCCATCAACAGTTCCGATGCCTGGCTGTTCTGCTGGAGCAGCCTGTACTGGCGCAGCCTCTTGTTGAGCGTCTTGCTGTGCTGGGCGCTTCTTGCCAAACACCGTGGATGCCCAGCGCTCTTTGCCGTCTGGTCCAACGCTGTTTGGGTTTGAGATGCCAACGAATTTTTCGCTGTATCCAATTCCGTCTCCAGTTTCGGTGGCAACCATCTTCAATCGTGATGCTGGGTCTTTGTCATTTGACGAAGCAATTGCAGCATTTACGGTGCGACCAAGTTTGCGACGCTCTCCGACCGTGAGTGGTCGCTTCTTCTCAAGGGTGAGCGTTGAGCCACCAGGAAGAACATACTTCAAACTCTGAATTCCAGTATTGGAAAGAAGACCTAGTTCGTCTTTTCCGATTGTGTCTGGACTGAGGTGGCTTGCAATGTATGTTGCGCCCTCCATGTCCCTGTTGTCTGGAATGGTCCTTAGAACCGATGGAGGAACAACTGGCTCTAGAACAAATCCGTCTCGTCTCACCATTCTCGCGACTGGCTCAGATTGCTTTCCAAGCGGAGTAACCAATTTGTCAACTTCAAGTTTCAGTTTTTGTGGATTAGACAAAGACACTTTTGGAATTTGTGGTTTGCGAGAATCAACAATGCTTTCTGGGTACTGACCAGCGCCAAGCGTTTCGCCCTGTGTTGATGGTCCTGGCTTAATCGCATTTCTCACTGCCCGTATTGCAGATATTGCAAGACCAAGAGGACCCGCAATATCAAATAGTTTTGCTCCACAGTTAGAGAACTTCTTGTCTGTAAAACGACCACCGTACTGATAGCCCTCTGGGCAGTGATATGTCCTGTCGCGTCCGCCAAGTCCTCGTCCTGGAATTCCTGGAATACTTGGCATTCCTGGGGTGAGCGAGCCAAATACAGTGCTTCGTATCGGACTTCTTAGAATGCTTGAGTCGCCAGGTAGTGCCATTGAGCCAGCGGCCTGTACGCCCTGCAGGAGTGGATTGCTTGAGCCGATTGAACCGACTCGCTTCACTTCGTACTCACGCATGCGACCATTGCGTTTTGCAAGTGCCTTAAATGTAATCAACTCTCCACGGTTTGCAGGCAAAGACCGCATCACATTATTCGGTGCTGATTTTTGCGCTGCAAATACAACACGCACCTTCGTGAGCATTGAGTTTGGGCAGCAAGCACTTGCAAATTCAAGCGTCTTGATTTCCGTGATTAGTTCATGCATTTAAATATTCCGTATCTAGTCGCAGCACTTTGTTGGAGAGTATGGAGCGGTCATCATCTTCCCATCCAGTGACTCGCCTTCGGTTTCCCAGTTGTCGTTATCACGAAGATAGTCGGAGAAATCTGGTTCCATCTCAACAAAGTCGGCGAGCACCTTCATTGCATGCGAAAGGTCTTCCTGAGTTACTACTGGATTTGACTTGCTCTCGTATTCGCGCCACTCGCTTGGTGCAAAGAAAACATCGTCTTCGTACGCGCTCTTGCCGCCAAGTTTTCCTGGAGCATTGATTGGCCTTGAAAGACGGCGAACAAAGTCCGCATCGCTCCAATTGGTTAACTTCTTCAGTTTGCCTTTGCAGTTTTTCATGTCTGGGTGATGGCAACCCTCGTTTGGCCAAAGACCAGTCGTTTCGTGGTGCAGCCATGCGCAAATATTTTCAAGCGGGTAAAGTTCTGGATGGTCTGCGAGTATTACGCGACAACGACGGAAACCACCAGGCTTTTTCATAATTGGGCGCCAATAACGCAAGAGCCTTTCAAGGTTCCCACGACGAGGGCCGCGTCCTTTGAGAATGTCACCAGTAACACGCTCTTGAGGGATTATCCCGCCAAGTGGGTCTGCCTTTTGTTGCTCATTGCTCATTGTTTTTTTGCTTCTCTCGTATTTTCTTTTTGGCTAAAACCTGTTTACGCAGTTGTTCCATTGTTGGAGCCTGCTTTGGCTTACGGGGTCCTTCTTTTGCATACTTTTCAAGACCTGGTCTAATCCAGTCCATGAAATCTTTGGTTGGAATAATGCTTCCATCATTCCACATTTCATAAACCTCAATGTCTCTTTCATCCAAGAATACCAGTTTTGCAAATGCCTCATCTCTACCTATTGATTTAGGAGCGCTTTGCAGAATAGATGTCTCAACCCCTGCCTGCATCTCCCTCCTCTTGCCTTCATAGATATCTGAACCATCAACAAATTTGCGTAGATTGCCAATAAATATTGACATTCCATCTTTCTCTTTGTTTGTTGCTGGCCATGGAGCGCCAAAAATCCTTATCCATTTTTGTTGCCATACTGGTAGGTCGTCATAACCTTTTATCTTGTCGGTATTTACCTTGTCCATCTTGTTCCGACCACCGTTCTTTTATTGTCAATAAAAATATGATTTTCTGATTTTACTGATTGTTCCAAATCGGTTCGTGAACCATGAAGAAGCCAGGTGGCATATTTCGTTAGCGCTGATTTTTCTTCTGGCGTAAGCGATTGACCACCAAGTATATTCATCCCAGATTTAAGAGCCGAGTTGAGTTCTGAGGCAAGTTCTCTTTGTCCATAGTTCCCTAAAAATGAAAGTACATCAATCCCGCTAATGGGGACTGGCACTGGAGTGCGATATCCTTTTTCAACATACGATTCTCCACCAGCAACAGCCATTTTTCTAACTATTGCCTTCATTAAAGATTTTTCTTCTGGGCTCAGGTTGTCAAGGCTAAATTGCTGACTAATACGCTCGTAAAGCACCTGTCCACGGAATTCAGTTGGATATGAGTCAAACCTCATTCCCATATAGCGTCTTGAATCTTTTGCAATTGCTTTACGAACAACTATTTTTTGCTCTGGAGTAAGTGATTCCCATAGTTCACCCCACGATTTGGTTCTTGCTTTCTCTAGCAAGTCGGCATCTCCGTATAGGGCTGCAACAAAATTATCAAGTTCAAGATATTGACCATTTCCAACCATCAAAACTGAACCATCGTGCGGAGATGTGCTCGGATTTCTACCACCTGGGAAAGCATTATTAAAATCAAAAAGACTGTTTAAATATGAAACTATTGCGTGAGGGTCAAAATCTTCCATGTCTTCCGAAGCGCGAGATGCACCAGTCTCCATGTCTTGAATAAAGCCGAGGTCGTTTGGAATAAATGCACTAGTCTGCAATTGTCCTCCTCGTGCCGTCATTCCCATTGACTGAACCGCTCTTTTGAGCATTGCATTTTCTTCGCTATCTTCGCCGAGTAGTTCCGATAGACCATTGTCCATCAAATCTTTAATTACTGCTAATTGCCCCATATTTTGCGTAAGTCCATCTATGGCTGAACCGTAATAACTAAAGCCCTCTGGGGTGGTTGGAGCCAAGTCTCTATTTTGTCCAATTGTTATGAATCTTGCACCACTTCCTACATTTGTCGTTACCAGAACACGGCCAGCACTAATTATTTCAACGACATCACCAACAGTGAGTTCATCGTTCTCTACTTTTGCCCTCCTGATTATGGCGGCAAGTTTCTTTCCCCTCTCGGTTCCTGGCCTGATATCAATTGCCCTGTCTGGCATGTCTTCAAGAATTTGTGCGTAACCCTCAAGGACTTTGTTAAATTTATTTTTTTGTTCTTCAGAGACTTTTATGGTTGAGCGAGTTTTTGGGTCAAATAAAGGCTGTGATTTTAATGTATCTGTTGCTTTATCAAAATCGCCCAGTACGATATCAATATTTTTAATATCTTCTACAAGTTGTTTTTCCGTGTCCTTCATGTCATTAAGCATTTGAATTGATTGGGAATCGCTTCGTCTTTGCAGCAAAAGAATATTTTGTCTAGTTAAAGTGAGGGAGCCAGCCAAGTCTCTCTTGGCATATAGTAGGCGGGTGCGAACGGCGCCCTGGAACCCGTCAATTACGCCCTGCTCAAGTGGGTCAATCGTAAAAAGAGTTTCATATCTTTCAGCAAAACCATATGCAGAGATTTCCTGCAATGCAGCATTAAATGTTTCCTCAAAAACTTCTTCTGGACCATTTTCCATTTGGTCAAAAAGATACCAATTCCATAATTCGCGATGGTCGGTTGCCGATGACAGGATATTCAACTCTTGCCTTTCATCGCCAGTGATTCCACTCCCCTTTGCCTTCAGTTCAAGAATTCGTTCGTCTCTTCGTGCTAGTACGGATTTTTCAACATCGTTGTACATTGCTAGGTTTTCATGCCCATGGCCATGCTCGGGATGGGCGGTGTTTAGTGTGAGTATTTCTGAAAGCGCCTTTGCTTTTTCTTTTCTGCGCTCTGGTGTGTCAACATCAATATTTTTTTCAATTTCCTCTATTTCTGATACAATTTTTTCAATTTTTTGACGCAGTTCAATAATGTCTTTTTGCATATTGATGTTTTGCTCTGGAGATAAAACTCCAGAATTGCTGGAAATTTTAAATTCTTGTTCTTTATTTTTAAATTTTTTTTCTAAATTTTTAAGTTCTTGTGACAGTTGTTCTTTTTTTGCTGCTAGTTTTTTGTTGGTTATTTCATCTTCATCAGCAAGCCATGCAGTAATCGCTATTCTGTCTCCGCTCTGCTGTTGCTTGCGAAGTAAGTCAAGTATTGAAATGTTTTGGTTACGGGATTCTTCTGGCGGAAGACCGATGCCACTCAAGTCTCTGTCTTTGCTCTGATATGCGACAATATGTCTTGGAGCATAAAGTTTTTCTACACTCCCAGAAACGGTTATTTTTGCACCAGGATTAAATCCCCAGTACCCACTAACTCCATCTTGATATCCAAGATGACTCTTTGTTTGCGACTCAATCAAGCCACCAATTTGGTTATAAAAATCATCTGATTGACCCTGCAATTGAGTCAGGATTGACATGCTTGTAAAAATTTGTCTTAAAGTTGCAAGGTCTTGTGGGTCAGACGCTCTGTATGTTCTGTTATTGAAATTTATTTTTAAATCCAAGTATCCCATCGGGAGCGGTTTTAGCGAGGATTCCCCTTTGAAGTATGACATCAAATCTTTTGCAACTTTTTCCGATACTTTTTTAGCCCTATCAAGGTCCATGTAGTAAAAATTATGCCCGATGGGAGAATTCGGAAGATTCTCTGCTTCCTTCATAAACAGTAAATGTGAAGCAAGTAATGAAATTTCCCACGACTTCAATTCTTCTGTTGCATCTTTATCCAGAAGGAAATCAAATGAAACATGTTTTTTTAACTCGTCATGCCTTGCTGGCCTGTCCATTATGTATGTAGGGTGAATCTTGGCAAGAATTTCATGCGCTTCAGCAGCAGTTTTTGGAACAATTCCGTTGTTCCAATGTGCAAATGCCTCTGCCTCATGGTCGTTTAGTTTTTCTTTTATTTTCTTAAAGCCAAATGCGGAAGCAAATTTCTCACGCATAAAATCACTTATATCTTTTAGAGTTGCTGGCACCCCAGTACCAGCAGAAATTCCACGCATTTGCGATACAACTCTTTTTTTCCTTGAGTCAACACTGATTAATGGGGCGTCAACATCTGGCAATTGAGAATCCATGGTGGCACTCGTAAAGGTATTCGCAAACCCTGTTGGTGCCGTGCTGGCTGCTCTTGCTGGGTCTGGCATCTCTCGTGATGTGCCGTCAAAAATCATTCCGTCGCCATCGGAGTCGCGACGCTTGCGAGGGTCTAGAACACCCTCAATCTCTTCCATTGAGCGACGGACGAACTTTTTCCCCGTGCTGCGTTTTGGCTTAAAAGCACGACCAATCGCTGAACCGAGTCTTCCCCGTACTGCTTTCTCTTCAACGGTATTTGAGCGCCTTGTAATGTCAAAGTCAAGAGCCCTGTTCATCAACCCGTGAAGCACTGATTTGCGACCAAGAATGTCATCTTTGATGGGTACGGTTTGCAGTAATTCGTCATCTGGCAGGAAGGCTTTGGCAATAAAAACATTGTTCCAAAGCGCTTTTTCTCTTTGATTTTGCGAGTCCTGCCACAAGAATTTGTGGAAATCGCTATTCATCATTCGCTTTACTCGTGGCTCGTTGCGCACAAACTGCCAGAAGTTAATCAATTCTTTTTTACCGAGGTCGTCAACAAGAACACCATCGCTGCGTGTTTCATCAGCGTCAATGATGTAGTACAACTTTTTGTTGTCAAGTTTTCCAACAAGTACGGATTTCACTTCTTATCCTGCTCTTTTAGGCGACGGCTCAACCTATAGTTTGACACGCTTTCCCACGGCTCTGGCGTGCCTGGTGCGTATTTCATCAACTCTTGACGAATCTCGTCTGGTGCAACATTCACCCAACTCATGGTTGCTAGGTGTCGCATTGCCTTGGATTTTTCTGGTTCTTTTTCTGGAATATTGAAATGCTTGTAAAATTGTTTAAGCGTTTTAATTCCAGGGAAATCAAAAGCATTGGCCTTAATCCAGTCTGAATTATCTTGTCCGTTGTCAATTCTTATTTTCATTAGAAATCGGTAGTCCAATCTGGTGGTGGCGGAATATCAGACAAATCTTCAGCGAACTTGTCTAGTTCGGCTAATTGCGCAGCGCTCGTCTTTGCTGCTTGAATCTCAGCCATTCTCTTGGCAAAATCTTGTTTTGCCCTAATTGTTCCAGTCAACCCGCTTCTTCCCAGAACAATAACTTCGGATTCATTCAAGCATCCACTTCCCGTCAGCGGAAGTGCAATTATATCTTTGGCGTCAATTTCAGATTCAATTACCAGTTGCCCAAAAGCCCAAGCAATGCCTGGGTCAACACTGAACGATGACAGTGGCCTAAGTTCAAGTTCTGCGTCAGTTATACCATCTTCGGGGAAGTTGCCATTATTGCTTAGTGAGTATTCAAGCGCATCATCAGTAAAACCTCTATAAACTGTCAATTTCTTAATTCCCTTTTTGTTTAAATACTCTTGAGTTTGAGCATACTGAGCGTTTAGGAATACCGTGAGCAATTTCTTTTGAGCATCAGATATCGGAAGAGAAACATGCTCTTCTGGATTTAAAACTGCCGATTCGCGATTGGTGAGACGAGTGCTTAGACGCCAACCAAGCGAATCATTTAATTCAAAAATTTCGCGCGCAACATCTTGGACTCTTAGGCTTGTGACATTTGAATCATTTGATGTTATTTGCCACTGTTTTACCAATGTTGATGCTGCAAAGTCATACAGTGCTTTATTGCCTTCATCGCTTGGGTAAGAAAATTCAATGTAGTCAGAAGTGTATGGTTCGTACTCACCGTCTGTTCCGCGGAACCGCACTTTCTCAATTGTCCCAGTTTCTGGAACATACCAAAAAGTTACTGGCTCACCATTCCCATTCTTGTATGAATCAACAATGTCGGAAATAGTTTGGAAAATATTTGTATCAACATAACTTGGCAACATATCACTTTCTTGATATTTTCCTGCTTCTGAAAGTTCTTCAATAGTGAACTGTTCCGATAAGGCATCCCCAATATGCGCTGAAACCATTCGCTTGGCTTCGCTTGCCAATACCTCTTTATCCTGATAACCAATTTTTTCGCCTGGTTTTGCGAGTGCTTCTTTCCTTAACTTTATCCATTTGGCG
>Ga0102830_1000436_pt1 | contig 18642 bp, 17 predicted proteins | sample ColrivemetaGS703_FD_84511 | JGI IMG/M metagenome (GOLD analysis project Ga0102830, IMG submission 84511) | Estuarine microbial communities from the Columbia River estuary - Freshwater metaG S.703 | ecosystem: Environmental > Aquatic > Marine > Intertidal zone > Estuary | place: USA: Columbia...
ACACAAGTCAGCTCTGCTAGTTTCTATGCACCACTTGCAACCATCAGTAATATTGTTGCTACTGGTATCAGTTCTGGATCTATCAACGTTACCAACGTAACTGCTGCTAGTGTGTTTGCTACTACTCAAGTCAGCTCTGCTAGTTTCTATGCACCACTTGCTACAATTAGTAACATTGTTGCTACCGATATTAGTTCTGGTACTCTTAACGTTACCAATGTAACTGCTGCTAGTGTGTTTGCTACTACTCAAGTAAGCTCTGCTAGTTTCTATGCTCCACTTGCAACAATTAGTAACATTGTTGCTACTGATATTAGTTCCGGTACTCTTAACGTTACCAATGTCACTGCTGCTAGTGTGTTTGCTACTACTCAAGTAAGCTCTGCTAGTTTCTATGCACCACTTGCTACAATTAGCAATATTGTTGCTACCGGTTTGAGCTCTGGTTCTATCAACGTTACCAACGTAACTGCTGCTAGCATCTTTGCTACTACTCAAGTCAGTTCTGCTAGTTTCTACGCTCCACTTGCTACAATTAGTAACATTGTTGCTACCGATATTAGTTCCGGTACTCTTAACGTTACCAACGTCACTGCTGCTAGCATCTTTGCTACTACTCAAGTCAGTTCTGCTAGTTTCTACGCACCACTTGCAACTATCAGCAACATTGTTGCTACAGCAAGTAGTTCTGGAACTCTTAATGTTACAACTGGTATTACATCTGGTACTGTTTTGGCTATTAATACAACTGATTCAGCTGGTGTAGGTACAGGTGGGTCTCTCACTGTTTTGGGAGGTGCAGCTATCTCTAAAACTTTACACGTTGGTAATTCATTGTATTCAAATACAAAGAATATTACACCATCTCTTGGTGATATATGGTCTGAAGTTTCCTTCTCTGCTTCTAATAATGTAAGTACTGCTGCTGATGTCACTGATTTGGCATTTAGTAATGCTGTGGTAAGAGCTTTCCATATTATGTTGTCTGTCACAATCGAAAGATCTGCTGGTGGAAACTTGTATACTAACTTTGACCTTAAAGGTGTACAAAAAGGTAGTAGTTGGGTCATTAATAGTTCTTACATTGGTGATTACTCTGGTATTGTATTCAGTATCACAAATTCTGGTCAAGTTCAATACACATCTACTAACCAATTGTCTTGGACTGCTACAACTATGAAATTTAGAGGAAACACCACTAGTGTGTAAACAAAATTATAAAAAATTATAAAAAAATATAAAAAATTATAAAAAAATATAAAAAAATATAAAAAATTATAAAAAATTATAAAAAATTATAAAAAAAATATAAAAAATTATAAAAAGTTCTTGAATAATAAAATCATTTAGTTAATTTAAAAAATAATTTTATTATCAAATAATAATGAGTACAAGTCTAAAAGAAAGTCCTATAGAAGAATCACCACAAAGTCCTGTAAAAAGAACATTGACAAGAATTAAAAAATTAGTATCAAAAGATACTACTTACCAAGAACAATTAGAATACCAATTAGAAATGTATAAAATTTCATTAGAAAATTACAAGAATAAATTTTCTCAATCTGAAAATGATTTAAAAAATACAAAACAACAGTTGGAAAAATGTAAAAATGATTTGTATTTAGCAGAAGGTCGATTTTCTGTCCAAAAAGAAATTAATAAACGAATAGAAAATGAACTAAAAACCGATATACAAAATGAATATAATGAATATGTTAAAGAATTTATAGATTCGAATATGAAAAGTCTTTTTAAAGAAATATCATTAAAAAACGATCAAATTACATTATTAAAAAAGGAAAATGAAGAACTTAAAAAAATCTGCAAAAAAGAAAATGTAAATGTAAAAACAGGTATGGATGAATTAAATGAATTGTTAGAATCATTGCAAAAAGATTTTGATACGTCTTCAGATACGTCTTCAGATACGTCTTCAAATACGTCTTAATTGTTATTTAACAAAAATTTTTAAATAATGGACAATATTCTAAAAACTTGTTTAATTCATATCTATTAACATAATTATCTAATTTATGTACACAAAAAGTGTTTTTCACGTAATGAGTATGTGTACAGAAATTTGTAGCAAATTCATCCAATCCGATTTTATAATTTGTTTCTTTTGTCGCATTCAAAGTTAATAATCCAACAACAAAATACAAATCTTCACCGTATGCACGAAATGATAGATTTTCACTAAAATCATCTGTTGGTAATGGTGTAAAATTCTTAATTACATCTTTCATTGATTGTATTTTCCTGAATGAAAATCCTCCATTAAAACATTGATAATCAGAGTAATTATGTAATCCATTTGTTTCTTTCCACCACCATTTATTCGGTGTATATCCACCTACGTAGTCGTAATTTAAAAAATCTTCAATCTTGTATTTGGATTTTTCACATAAACAACCGTCTGTCTGAATTGTTAATACGTGAGTAAACTCCCCAAATGTATCCCAAAAATCCATCGTTTTCCATAAATCATTATGAGTTTTTGCAGTAAAATTGTCAACGTCTAATCGAATTATTTTTACAGAATTATCGTGTCTATAATAGTTTTCGTAATAATTATGACTAGATTTACCACAAAAGAAAAATAAAACCCTATCACCCATAACTTTTTGAAAATTCTCAATCAAAACGTGAATATTTGACATTCGTCTGGGTTCAACTAATATACCACATATTCTTGGAAATTTAATATCTTTTTCCAATACCATTATTTAAATTATTAATAAAAAAATTATCGATTTTTTATTATTATATTTTCAATCTATTTTCACCAAAGTGTTGATTATCTAATTTGTTTCTGTATCATCTATTTGTAAATTATTTCCTATAATTTTTGTATAATAAACTATACCAGCTGATATAGATATACATATACAACAAACTAATATAAAAATTATTATTAATTTTTTGTTCATTGTATATATATTATGATAAAAAATTAACTTAAAGTTATCTTTGTAGTAATTAAAAATGAATGGACAAGATTTAGCTTGGTTATTTACGACACTTTCAAATACATTATGGTTATTTGTATTCATTCCACAATTTTATAATAATTATAAAATAAAAAATGCTGAAGCAATAAGTTTATCATTACTATTTTGTTTACTATTAGGTGATATATTATCTATTATAAGCGCATCAGCAAAACATCTTAATATTATTATCATATATGCAGGAATATATCACGTGGTGTTAGATCTTATTATGATATTTCAAATATTGTACTATAGAAGACAAAAATGTTTATCACGTGATCAAATGATCATAGAAGAAACTATTCCATTAATTGGTGTCCAAAATTCCATTGTAAATACATATGACTTTTATATTTTAACTTTTAGGGAATTATTTTTTATAACTACTTGTTTTGTTTTTATATTATCATCTCAATTGTTAATTCAAATCCATTTTATAGCAGATATGATTGGTTGGGTTGCAACATTTATATTTATGTTTGCAAGAATTCCACAAATAATTTTAAATCACGATAGGAAATCAACTACTGGCTTGTCTTTACTTTCATTTATCATAATGAATATTGCAAATATATTTTTCTTATTATCTGTTTTAATACTATTAATTGACATTGATACAAATGAACATTATAATTATATAAAATACAACATCCAATGGATTGTTGGAAGTAGTTCAACAAATATATTTGATGCCATAATCTTTTATCAATTTTACATATACAATAAAATCAATGATAATCTATAATATTTTGTCTCTATGTTTATCAATCAGTATTTAAAATGTTATTGTTTTTAAAGACGTATTTAAGTTATTGTTTTTAAAGACGTTGTTTTTGTTATGAATTATTTGTTTTTTGACTTTTTCTTTGTTTTTAATTTTTGCTTGTTTACACGAAGTTTTTTTAAACCACCGCCACTTTTTATAATTTTTAAACATTTATCGTGACCTGTATAACCACCTTCTATATAATTCCATATACATTCATCAAATTCGAGAATTCTACCTTCAGCTTCTTTTAAACTAAAGGTATTAAAAACTTTATCAAATATACCTTCATTAAGGTATTTATAAATAATTTTTAAAATTATTAGTAAATTATCATTTAATTTAGTTGTAGTCATTTCCAAGTATTTAAAAGTGGGACTTTTTGTCCAATTATTACTTAGGTAATTATTTGATAGATCATCCTTGTATTTTTCTTTATTTTCCAAAATATATTTTGTATTATTTTCAAATAATCGTTGGGTTCTGATGTCTAATCCGTCATCTATATTTATTGAAACATTAACCTTCATACCATATTTATTTAAAACATTATTCAAACGTTTTAGTGTTTTATTTGATTGTTTTATTAGTTGATTTTTAGGTATTTTATTAATCTCGCATACTTCTACAATAATTTGAGTGTTAGGTTCTAAATAATATTCGACAGTTATACGTGGGGCATAATAATTACTATAATCGTGTCCTACACACTGAAATCCCAAATATTTAGCAATACTATAGTCATCAACGACATTATGGGGATTTTCTTGAATATCTTTATCTACCCAAGAATTTTCTTTATATACAAAGAAACGAGGATATCTAAAATTGTCACTAGTTATTTTTAATTTACCACCGTGAATATTGAATTTTTCAACAAGAAGGGAAATGAATGTTGTGTCGTTGTTGAAATTTGTTGATTCATATAAAAATGCATCACGTGCATCATGAAAAACTAATATGACATTTACAAGAGCTTCCCAATAAATAGTTGATTTGTATTCTTTAATCAACTGTTTTATAAATTCCATATATATATATTTACAAGTAAAAAAATATCATTAATTTGTGATAATATATATGTGGGAAATAATAAAGTATAGTTATTAGTTATAGTTGCAAGGTAAAGTAACTAATTAAAATAATTAATTTCTTTTAATGGTATGTATATTATTAATTTAAAATTTATTTACAACTAATAATAAAATGAATGTTTTAATTACTGGTGTTGCTGGGTTAGTTGGTGCAAATTTTTCAGAATATTTATTAAATAATAGAGAGAGACTAAGTATCGATAAAGTGTTTGGAGTAGATGATTTATCTGGTGGATATATTGAAAATTTGCATTTAGAAGATCAGAATTTTGAATTTGTGAAAGCAGATTTATCTGATATGGAACAGCAGATTTTGGTAGAAGATATATTTAAAAAGTGTAAAATTGATTATATATTTCATTTTGCAGCATATGCGGCAGAGGGTTTATCACCATTTATCAGACAATATAATTATACATCAAATGTATTACCAACAACATTTTTAATAACAATGGGTATAAAATACAGTATACGACGTTTTGTGTTTACAAGTAGTATGGCTACATATGGTGTAAATGAAACACCATTTACAGAAGAGATGAGACCAAATCCAATAGATCCATATGGTATAGCAAAATATGCTTGTGAGATGGATTTACAAGTAGCATATGAACAACACGGTATGGAATATTGTGTGATATTGCCTCATAATATATATGGAAAGTATCAGAATATATGGGATCCATATAGAAATGTGTTAGGAATTTGGATGTATAAAGCAACAATTGATAAACCATTTACAATATATGGTGATGGGGAACAAACTCGTGCATTTTCATATATAGAAGATATATTGCCATGTTTATGGAATGCAGCTGTGTTGGATGATGCAAAAAATGAGAGGATTAATTTGGGTGGTAAAAAACATATATCATTGAATGATGCTGCGAAATTAGTATCAAAAGTTACAGGTAAAGATGATATTATATATATGGAACCTAGACACGAAGTAAAACACGCTTGGTGTTCATATGATAAATCGGAAAAAATACTAGGATATGTTGAAAATACGTCTTTGGAACGAGGTTTGGAAATGATGTGGGAATGGGTTAAAAGTCAAAAACCTAGAAAACGAGTTTTTTGGCCAAATTATGAATTGGAAAAGAATATTTATAGTTATTGGCAAGTAAAGGAATAATTTAATTATTTTAATGATTTTTCTAATAATAACAAACCACCTAGAAGGGATATGTTTGCCCAGAAAGGAATAGATTTGTAGTAATTAGAGAAATCTGGTGGGTGATAAATTATGGTTACTACAATTGTAAATATGATTAAAGACCAAATAGAATAAACAGCATAATTTTTATATTTTCTCGTAACCAAATGATATATAATAATAATAGGTGCAAGTATTTCTAGTAGAATGACTAAATATACACCCAAGGTAGCAAAATTTTCAGTGGTATTTAATTTATTTTTAACATTTTCTATTGTTTTTTGTAAAGTTTGCGTTTTATGATATCCTGACATGGAAAACATAATTAATAACAAGCTAGCTATTATTGGGTGATGTAACATTTGTTATTATTTAATAAAATAAATTATATTTTATTTAGTAAAAATTGAAAAGAAATAAAAGTTATATAAAATAAATATGAAAACAAAAGTTATAAATTTTGTTGCATCACCATCTTCTGGTAAAAGTTTAATGGCAGCTTTAATATTTTCAGAATTAAAGATGAGACATTATAAAGCTGAATATGTACAAGAATATGCAAAACAACTTGTTTGGCAAGGTCGTTTAGATGATTTGGCAAATCAATATAATGTATCACTTGAACAGTATAAAATGATAAAGTCAGTTGATGGTAAGGTTGAATATATTTGTTTAGATTCACCTTTATTATTAGGTTTGTATTATAATAGATACCATGAAGATAATGTATGTGATATTATTAAAACTGAAAATATGATAAAATCTAAAATGGATGAATTTGATAACATATATATTTTTTTGGAAAGAAATGAAGAGTTTCCTTATGAAACAGAAGGTAGAATTCATACAGAAGAACAATCAAAAGTGATAGCAAATGAATTAATGGAATTATTGGATGAATTGGGTATAAAATACAAGAGTTTTAAATCACACAGAGAAAATGTTGGAGATATTTTAGATTATATTTTTAGTTTAAACTGAACTTGAATACATAATTGTAATAAATTGATTTAAAAAAGAATTTTGTATAAATAGTATGTGATGAATATAAAAATAGTTTTTATAATTATTATTGTATTACTGATAGTAGTACCTATTATACTTCAATATATATATGGTTGGAATGTTTTTTTTTGGATAAATAACAAGACTTATAATATAAGTGTATATGGGTTTTATCTATTAGGTTATATGTTATTACAGTTTATATTTTCAGCATTAAATAACAAAAAAAAGGTGGATTACAATGATAGGATAATATTAAAAGTGAATATGATGATAGTAGGTAACAAGGAAAATCCTGATTATTATAGAATGTGTTTAAATTCAGTATTGGAAACGAGTTTAAATTTGATAAATTTAAATAAGATTTATATAATAATAGATGGGAATGATGAAGAAGATAAATATATGGTAGACATATGTAATGAAGTTTTTTGTGATAAGAAATTAAAATGCATAAATATAAATGAAGAAAGGATAACAGAGGAAATATTATTATTAAATATGGTTGATATAAGTGAGAATGACGTTATATGTATTAGTCAGAAACACGGTGGTAAAAGGAGTGCGATGATGACTGGATTCAAGTATACGTTGTTAGAGAATTTATTATATAAAAGAGGTATTGATTTGATGTTTTGTACTGATAGTGATACGGTAATAAATTTTGAAAGTGTTATAGAAATGGGTAAGTATTTTAATAATGACAAAATAGGTGCAGTTGCTGGAAATTTAGGTATATATAACAAGTATGATTCGGTTGTGTCATTTATGAGTTCTATTAGATATTGGTATGCGTTTAATGTTGAAAGGGCATATCAATCTTTTACAGGTAGTGTATTGTGTGTATCTGGTCCTATAGGTATGTATAGAATAAGTGATTTAGAAAAAATAATAGATGATTGGTCTAATCAAAAGTTTTTGGGTAAATTATGTACATATGGTGATGATAGACATTTAACTAACAAGATTTTGGAATTAGAAAAGAATGTAGTGTATGTTTCGTCGGCATATGCAGAAACAGAGACACCTAGTAGTTTATATAGATTTTTTAAACAACAAACAAGATGGAACAAATCTGCTTTTCGAGAATTTTTTTGGAGTATGAGGATATTAGATAAACATTCTTTATTTATGACAGTTGATTTAGTATATGTATTGTTATATCCTTATATTGTAATGTCTTATTTGTTATATATTTTATGGTATAAAACTATATTTGAATTGGGATTTTATTCTGCAGTGGTTTTAACATTAGGAATAGTAAAATCTTTTTATGGTAAGGTTACAAGTGGAAAGAATGAAAACTTGTTTTATTTTTTATATGTATTTGTATATGTTAGTACAGTATTTCCTGCAAAATTATGGGCATTGATAAATATAAATGATAATTCGTGGGGAACATCTCCAAGAAAATTATCAGATAGTTTTACAATTTCAATAGATATAGTAGTTCCGATCATATGGAATATGATAATAATTAGTGGAATTGTATACAATATATGTAATAGTATAAGACTAGGGTATGTATTATTTGATTTTATACTAATAATAGTTGTATGTAGTATATTATTTTTAGGTATAGTATCAATGATAATTTATGTAAATGTAAGGAGGAGAAATATTGAGAAAATATTAAAGGATGATTAAATGTTTTATTTAATAAAAATTGAATAAAAAATTTTAGAAATGATTTATAATGGAAGTTGAAAAGTTTTTGACTTATATATTGGAGAAATATTTTGTATTTCATCCTTTGGCTGATTTGGATGAATCTAATACGATAGATGACATTGAAATTGTAAAACGTGAAATTGATATAAAAAAATATAAAAACAAAGATGTGGATATGATTAATTTCTTAAAACAGATAATTGAAAAATTTCGATGTTATAACATTTCTACGTTTGATCCAAAAGGTAATACTTTTGGTGAAAGATTATCGTTGTGTGATGCGGAGAATGTATATTCGTTGTATAAACGATATAAATGTAATAGTTATAAAAAAGAGGATGATTGTTGTAAATCAAAATTAGAATTGGATACGAATGTAGATACAAAAGATACGTTTTATGTTGGGTCATTAGATACTATTACGACTCGAGATTTGAAAAGTGTATTTGGTGAATATATTTGTACTGGAAATGAAAGTGATAATTATAGATACGAATATAAATTTGTATTTGGTAAAAACAGGTTTAGTTTGTATGATTATAAAGATGAAAATGGTAGATTTTATGATGAAAAGGAAATTTATTGGCACGTAGCAAGTGATACAGATAAGATGAATATTTATAACAATTTCAAGACAGAATTATTAAATGTATTAAATGTAAAAAATTGAAATAAATTATTAAAGTGTATTATTTAGATGAGTTTAGTAAACGAAATGGATGTTGTAACAGATTTTTCAAATATGGATATAAATGAAAATAAAAGAGAAAAAGATAAAGAAGAAATCCAATGTAAATTTTATATAGATAATGATTTAGATACAAATCATCAATGTTTTGTTGCGAAAATACATTTAAATTTTTACCAGATATGGTCTATGTTTATGCAATTGCCTTGTGTATACAAGTCTGGTAAATGTAAGTATGAATGGAAATTAAAACACACAACATCGGATGTTGTGATGAGTATATATGATTGGAATAATAAGAATAGATTATTGGATACAAAAGTGTGGTATATAGGATGTTCCATAAATGATAAAAAGGTAATAGGAGAGTTTTTAGGTGTATTATGTGAGGCAATAGAATGTTATAACTTTTATTATAAAAACCCTATAGAAACAAAAACGTTTAAATCAGATATTGAAAAGGTAAACGATGCTTTGTTTGACATAAAAAAGAGTTTAATTGAAAACAAGCATATTTTGAATAAACTTTGATAAAAATAATAAATTGAATTTATTTTGAAAACATAAATGTTTAATGTATTTGGTATCATTTTACGAGAACGAAAAAGTTACAGAAATGAGAATGTTTGATAAACACACTGAAGCTATATATTTTGCAAAAAACAGTTATTTGGAAAAATATAGTGACGTATGTGAAGAATTATCAAATGATTTAATTGATAAAAAAAACAAAATTGCACATTTTTCTAATAAGAAAAATAGTGATAGTTGTATTGTGTTTTATCTTCCAAAAGAAGAACATAAAGAAAGTATTGAAGAAAGTATTGAAGAAAGTATTGAAGAAAGTATTGATAAAAGTATTGAAGAAAGTATTGATGAAAGTATTGATGAAAGTATTGAAGAAAGTATTGATGAAAGTATTGATGAAAGTATTGAAGAAAGCGAAGATGAAAGTATTGAAGAAAGCAAAGAAATGGTTATAGGTGATATAGATGACACAAGTGATATAGATATAGATGACATTGACGTGTATAATGACATTTATTTATATGATAATTTTGATAAATATGATAGTTATAGTACGTGTAGTTACGAAGATGAGTGTTACGATTGTTTAGATTTGTAATGGTTTGTAATTTTATATTAATAAGTTTAATATATAATTTTTAATGATTTTTATACTCTTTTTCTTTTTATATCTCTTTTTATACTCTTTTTATATAGTTTTTAGTATTTTAATACATATACTTTTATAGTATCATTTGTATCAAAAACGATACCGGAACCTCCGTCTACGAAGAAAGATAGTGTATGTATACCAGATGGTAAAGAACCAGTCCACTCTATAGTTTGTAGTGCGATGTGTAAATTTTGATGTACAGTTTGTTTAATAAAAGATGAACCTTGATTATCAAAAGGAGTTCCGTCTATATACATTACGATTTTTTTTAATACATAGCTTGATGATGTGGTACAAGTGATTTGTGCTCTAATATTGACGGTAGATGTGGTTGTCAAATTGAAAGCCATAGGCCATCTACCATTGTTAATAGCAGAATTAAAAAGACCATTTCCTTGTAATGAGGAATTATCGAGAATACCTTGTGAATATGTAATAGTGTCATATTTGAACAATCTAATCATATTTAAACCGGGGTTTGCTCCAGATCCACTAGGGAATAGGAATTTATAATAGAGATAATCTTTTTTATTTTCAGGTATTTGTGCTGCAAAATATCCACTGTAATTCAAGGCTGAAAAAACTTGATTATCATATATGGTATCAAATGTGATATTATCATTACTTCCTTGTATAGTTATGAATAATGGATCTTCGTTATTTATACGTCCTTCCAATAAAATATAACGTACATTTTGTGATGCGGGTAATTGAATAGTGATCCAAAAATTTGTATTTTCATTAAGAGTTGCCCAATCAGTAGGGTTTGTGAGATTGCTCATACATTTATAGGCGGCATATGTTGAGTCATATTCTGAACTAGCATAGACATAATAATCACCGTCATTTCCGCTTACAGGACCATTTGAAGTCATTACGGGTAATACAAGTGACATTGGATAAATATCAACAGAAGAGGGACCTGATCCTGGTGATCCAGATATAGTAGTAGATGTCCACATTGATCCATCCCAAACAAGTGAATCTCCATTATTAGGTATCATATTAGTATCGACATCTTGAAGTGTTGTAATACTAGAATTAATTTGTGAGGGTGTGATAGAATCACAAGTAATATTTTTAGAAACAGCTAGACCTCCTTGTAATACAAGACTTCCAGATGATATGTCAATAGAATCAGTTGTGGAATAGAATGTGGTTATATTATTAGAAAATTCTATAAAGTTTGTGGGAGTGATATTGTCGGTATTAGGAATATCTGAAAATGTTATTTTTGTTCCTTTATAAGTATATAGACCTATACCTCCTCCTCCAGCTAAACTTGTATTTGCAATAACAATTTTATTTGTTGTAGATTCAGTATAAATAGATCCATACCAATTGCCATCATTACGTTCTAATATGATTTGTCCAGAAAGGTTTCCTCCAGTTTCGTTATTTACGTATCCTATAGCAAGAGCAGCTGTTTTTTCCAATGTTTGATTAATTCCTTGTTCTGGTGCACCTTCTAAATATATATTACACGTTTTTTGTGTAGTTATAGTATTTGTTGCGGACAAAGTAGATTTAGAGAACCAATGAGTTGTCCAAAAAGGTAAAATTGTACTAGTGGGAGATGAGGTGTCTGTAAAAATATGTGGGTATATATGTAATATATTACCAGAAGTGGTAAATGATGAACTAGAGAAATCTGAACCAATGTCTAATTTATTAGAAATACTAATATTGTTTAATACGAGATTAGATGCAGTTATAGATGTAGTGTTTATATTAGGTACTGTTATACTAGTGGCTATTATATTATGTAGGGTGGAGCCTCCTATTACAGAAAGTGATCCTGTACTGATATTGTTGCTATTAACAGTTCCAAAGATAGCGATACCTGAAATTTGTAGATTAGTAGTTGATATATTTGTAGATCGTACGTGTGTTGCTAATAGATTAGTAGTAGTTTGTGTTGTATTAGATAACAATGGTACAGTTAAGCTATTACTACAATGTAGTATACCAGTGCTAAGATTACTACTATTAACAGTTCCTAAAATACTAGTTGTGGATACGATTAGATTGTTTGATGTGATGGAAGTAGCAGTAACAAAATTGAGTGATGATAAGGAACTAGAATGTATATTTCCAGTACTTAAATTGCTACTAGAAACGGTTCCTAAAATTGTGTTATTTAGAACGGATAGGTTAGATGTTGTAACGTTAGTAGTAATAATGTTAGAAGTTGTAATGTTAGAATTAAGTAAATTTGTATTGATAATATTTGGTACAGTTGTATTTGACATTATCAAGTTATTTGCGGTAATATTGGTCATTGTTGTATTTTGCAAGTTTGTTGTGTTACTGACTGATAGATTACCAGTACTAAGATTGCTAGAATTAATAGTGGTTTGTATACTTATTCCAGATATACGTAAAGTTGCTGAACTAATATTTTGTGTTAAAAAGTTTGTATTTGTTATATTTGTGTTGAGAAGATGATTTGATGTTATATTAGTTGTGTTAATATTTGATGTTGATATATTAGATGTGGAGATATTGGTAGTGACAACATTAGTAGTTGTAAAATTAGTTGATATAAGATTATTTGATGTGACATTAGATGTTTGTAAATTAGTAGTTGTTATATTAGATGTGTTAATATTTGTTGATGTGATATTTGTAGTTTGAATGTGTGTTGATAGGATATTAGATGTTGTTATATTTGTATTAAGAATATTAGTTGTAGTAATATTGGAAAGTGCTGAATTTGATACGACTAAACTATCTGTAGAAATGGAGGAAATGGATGCATATGATGAATTTGTATAAATAGATGAGATTGTATTAGTTGAAATAGATGGTGCTGTTAAATTAGTGGTTATGTGAAGATTTGATAATATACCAGATGAAGCTGTGAAACTAGTTAATATGACATTAGTTGTAGATATGTTTGTAGATTTAATTTGTGGTGATATTAAAGTGGATGTTGTTATATTAGTGGTTGAAAGGTGTGTTGTTGTTATATTATTAGATGCGACGAGTGAAGATGATGATATATTATTTGTATTTATGTTAGAATTTGTAATGTTTGTGGATATAAGATTAGTAGTAGTTAGATTTGTTGTTTTAATATTATTGGATGTAATATTAGTAGTAAAGAGGTTAACTGTTGTAGAGTTTGTATACGATGAATTAGTTGCTGAAATAGATACAAAAGAAGATGATCCATTGATAACGATATTACCGACAGTCATATTATTTTGGACAGTAACATTGTTTGCTACATAAATATTATTTGACCAAAGATCTTGTGATATAGATGCACCTCCTAATACAGTAAGACTGCCTCCAGATCCTAGACCTAATGATGTTTTAGTATTAGTGATGTTTATTGGTGCATTAGAATTAAATGTATTTGACAAGAATGTTAGATCAGAGATAGAAACGAGTGGGTTTGTACCATCACCCATAACGAGTTGATTAGATGGGAAACTTACTTTACCAGTGCCTCCATATGGTACATTTATTGTGTTAGCTGACCAGGAACCAGTATTGATGTTTCCTATAGCAGTTACGTGTGTTAGACTAGAATTTACACTAAGTGTGGTTCCACTTGTATCAGTTGTTTTTGTTAGACCAGTGCCGGCGTATATTTCATTTTGAGTAACGGTTCCATTAATATTATCATCTACATATTTTTTTGTAGCAACATCCTGTGGGTTTAATGGGTTACCTACATTTACAATACGTGCAGAGTTATTATCTATAAATGATTTAACTCTGACACCTCCAAATGTATAAATAATATCTTTAGAATGTGACATAGTTCTATTATATTATATTAGTAAAATAAGTTTGTAAAAAAATAAAAAATTGAATTTTTTTGCAATTTATGTAAATTATAAATAACAATGAATACTTGGAGTGAAAGATTTGTATCTGAATACGAACGTTTTGTAAACTGGTTTCCATCTACTGAATACAAGTTACTTGAAAAAGGTGGTAGTCAAGTATCTTGGAAAGATGTTGAAACAACTGGTTATGAAGAACCATCTCGCAATAAGTTGGAAACTTTTATAAAGTTTACAATGAAAAACTATCTTTTATGCAAAGATGGTGAAGAAATTACAGATGTGAAATTGTTAGCAAAGCAATTTCGCGAATGTAAAAAGAGAAAAACTTCAATTACTAAAGAAAGTAAAAATGTAAACAAAAAACAAAAAAAAGAAGAAAAAAAGGAACAAAAAGAAGAAAAAAAGGAACAAAAAGAAGAAAAAAAACAAAAAAAGGAACAAAAAGAAGAAAAAAAATTTGATGTAATTGTAGATGAAAAATTGGATACATCTGATATTGAATATTTAAAGACATTGACTTTTAATACTTTGGAGTTAGAAAAATGTTTTGGGAAACCAATATTTTTTCCAAATGAAAAAGAGTATCAATACGAATGGAAACTGATGATTGGATCAAAAATATTTTCAATTTACAATTGGTTAAATGATGATAATGATTTTGATGATTTTAAAGAATGCGAATGGTACCTTGCAGGAATGGAGAAAAACACAGATGAACAAAGATATTTATTAAATTTCATTGAGTTAAAGATTAATCAATTTAATGAAATTGAAAAAGAATCGGAATTGGATGAAAGACAAGAAGAAAATACAAGTGAAATTTCAAAAGAAGAAATAGATGAATTAAGAATTGATGAAAATGAAATAAGTTTATCGAGAAATGTAGATGACAGGGATGAAATGATTGATATTGAATTAGATTTGATTGATGATGATGTTGAAATTAACATTGATGACATTGATTTTGATTTTTAATAAATGATTTACTAAAATCTTTTAAAGAGGTGTTTTTTTGAGTAGAAAGATTCCACATCCATTCCACCAAGTATGTTTACCATAATGATTAGGCATATCTTCACTATCTTCTGGGCTAACAAACAATTCGTGTCTGAAAATAATTTCTAGTTTTAGATCATTGATTGCTCGAAGAGTACCATCTCTAACTTCTGGCCAATTATAATCATCTACTAAGAAAATAAATAAATCGGTAAGATTATGAATATAATAAGTCAATGATTTATAATGGTCTTCTTCTGTGTGTCCTCCATCGTAAAGATATACATTAAAAGTTCCTAGTGTACTAGTATCAATTTTCCAACAATCAGATTCAATTAAACGATATGTTGCAGGGTGTGTGGTATATTTAGATATAATATTATTAAATATATTAGAATCTCCTCCAAATTGTGACCAGTTATCAATAAAAGTTGCATTGATATTGTTTTTATAAATTGCACTAATAGATGAACTTCCATACCAAGTTCCTATTTCCAAGTATCTAACATTTTCCATTGAGCATAAATTATTATATAGATGTCTAGTTTTTGTTCCTGTCATTCCCTTATGTTCTAATAAATTACTACCATCTGTAGTGAGAGGATCAATTTTTGATTTTTTATTATAGGCATCTTCAATTGATTTTACTATATGAAATAAAACGTTTTTAGTACTATTGTCTAATTTATCATCGCAAATTTCACCTATATACAATTTTTTTACAGTATCGACTGTATAATACATAATAATAAATCAAAATAGAAAATAAAAAAATAAAGAACGAAAATACATTGGACGAAAAAGATAAAAAGGGTATTTTTTATAAAAAACATACGAATTACGAAAATTTATTTTCTTGATATATAGTATAAAAAATGTCGCAAACAAATGTTAATACGAATACACAAAGTCAATTGCAAGACCAGATACAGGGTCAATTACAAGGGCAATTGCAAGGTACGAATGATGAGATACAACAATCAATTCAGCCTTCCAATACAAATATAATGCTTCAAATTGCACCTCGTCAGAGATCATATTCAAGTAGTTCATCAAGCAGTACAGATTCTTCTAGTTCAAGTAGTTCATCAAGCAGCACAGATTCTTCTAGTTCAAGTAGTTCTAGTTCAAGCAGTAGTTCTAGTTCAAGCAGTTCTAGTTCGAGTAGTTCTAGTTCAAGTAGTTCTAGTTCAAGTAGTTCTAGTTCAAGTAGTTCTAGTTCAAGCGATTCTAGTACATATACAACAGCTTCAACAGATTCTATTGTAGCTCAGTTGGCATATTCAGGTGTGTTGTAAAGAAGATTCATTTATATTAATTAAATATTATAAATGGATTGGTTATGTTGTTGTATCATCGTTAGATTCGGATATGTTTCCATTAGTATTTTCGTTATTGTTAGGTAATTGTGTGTTATTTTCTTCTGTATTTTTTTCTTTTTTAGGTCTTCCTCTTGGTGTTGGTATGGCAGAACTGATGAGTGGTGTGGTGTTAGGTGGTGGTAATATATTTGGATGTTGTTTTTTCAAATGTGTTTTTAAAATTTTTTCGGTTGACAATTGAGCAGAACAAATATGACAACTAAATTGTTTAAGTTCTACGTTGGTTGCTTTACGTTTAAAAAAGTTATCAAGTAATGTGAAACTGAGTTGTGAGAGAGAGTTGACATTTGATTTAATAATATCAAGATGGTGTCTAAATGTTTGTATATAATAATTGTATTCAATTTTAATATTTTGATATAATCTTTGATCAAGTATGATGGAGTCTGTTTGTTTATCTTTTAGTTCTTGATGCATATTATAAATGATATTAGTGGCTAATCTGAAAATAGTGGAGTCAAATTGGTGTGAATGTATAAAGACAATAATATTTTTATCAACAATATCGATTTCGAAATGTTGTTTATTTGCAATGCCTCCAAATGCATTACAGAGAATACCAGAGCAGTTATTTTGTTGTATATCATTATAAAATTTGTCAAGATCTCTTTTAGGTACAGTTTTGCTTCCAAAATTTTTAGAATCGATAAGTATTGTTGGTTTATTTTCTTTGATTAATTGTATATCACCAGAATTAGGATTATGTGAAGTATCTAAAACTTCAGTATCTGGGAATGTTTCTGTGAGGATATTGAGTAATACGGTTTCTGCAACTTGGCCTTTTTTGGAGGAATTATTAGAGAAATTTTCATTAATAGAAGATAAAGTGTTTTCGATGGTGTTAATTTTATTACTAATTTGGTGTGAATCGAGTGATTTTTCGAATGTATTTTGTATATTTGTGAGAATTTCGAGATTTTTTCTATCTATATCGTTTAATTTTTGAGTGTTGAGTATTTCGATACGTTCTCGGAAGTTTTCGAATATGGTTTTAATTTCAAGATTATTAGTATTGTATTGAATTTGTTTTTGTAAATCGTTAAATAGAGATTTGAGTTCATTATTGGTTGTGTCTTTTATATTTTCTAATTTTTGTTGTAGTAATGAATTATTTGATGTTAGTGTATTGATTTGATTATTTTGATGAGTTAAAGTATTTTTGATTTCATCTAGTTTATGATACAATAAATTATTATCAGATGATTTTGAGTCGAGTATTTTGTCAACTTCTATATAAGTTTTGATAAAATGTATAATATTTTTGTTAGTAGATGTGAAATAAGATATAATAGAAGAGTCAGTAAGTAATCTTTCTACATCGCAAGTATAAGTGTCAAGTGACATTTTTAGTATTGTTTACTATTTCGTTATTTTTAAATTACTTGGAAATCATTGTAATGTAAATAAATAGAGTATTTTGTTAAGATTAGAGAGCATTTCATCTCGGATATTCAACAAGTCAGTGTCATTTTCGTTTAATTGTGTTGGAAGTTCATTTTTGAGATAATTAATGTATTCATTGATGATATCGTCAGCTTTTTCATCGGAAAGTTCTAGTATATTAAGTTTAAAACCGCCACCAGAGAACTTTGGTCTTTTATATCTTCCCATATATACTTCAATGAATTCATCAATGAGTGGTTGTAATGCATTAAAGAGATCACAAGTTGCTTTATGTCTTGCAAAACTGGTAGTTTGCCAATGGTATAATTTTACAGTATTAGACATGTGAAAGAAGAGTTTGATGATAGATTCGCATCCCATTTTTTTATTGTTTTATATAGATTATTAAGAAAAAATATTTATGTATATTTTGTGTAAAATGTGTGTTAAGTGTGTGTGAAGTATATGTGTGTGAATAGTGGTGGAGTGATGGAGTGGAAATAGGGTATGTGAGTGAAAGGG
>Ga0102830_1000437_pt1 | contig 18636 bp, 15 predicted proteins | sample ColrivemetaGS703_FD_84511 | JGI IMG/M metagenome (GOLD analysis project Ga0102830, IMG submission 84511) | Estuarine microbial communities from the Columbia River estuary - Freshwater metaG S.703 | ecosystem: Environmental > Aquatic > Marine > Intertidal zone > Estuary | place: USA: Columbia...
TGATCCAACAATACGCCCTTCAAAAAATAGGGCAAAATGCGCCGCTAAAAGAAATCTATGAAAAGATTGTCACCCGATCTTTATACGGAAATATTAACGCGAGTAGAAACTCCGCTTAATAAAGAAAGCCATTCCTTAGGAATGGCTTTCTTTATTATTAAGGTATTACTGGACTTTTTAATTTAAAATAGTCTCCCTAGTTTTAATATATTTTGATGTAGTCTCTTTTAAGAATGAATCTAACCCATTTAAATCAATTAATGCATAATCTCTCTTAGAAAATGGACCTGGTTCAACATGTAAATGTTTGCGAGACCACAATGATAAATTCATGATCATTGGAAATAAATCTATTCCACTATCCGTTAAATAATAGTACTTTATCTTATTGTCATTTACGTCTCTTTTGAACTCTAAAATTCCATGACTCCTCAATTTTTTAATTCTATCTACTAAAATATTAGTAGAGATTTTTTCAGGAGATTTCAAGAAATCAGAGTAGGTGTTTATGCCAATAAATAAATCTCTAATTATTACTAAAGACCACTTATCACCAAAAATATCTAGAGCACTAGAGATTGGACAGTGTGATCTAAATTCAAAATCTAACATAGCACAAATCTTATTAAAATTATTTATTACAAAAATAAGAAAAATTCATACATAAATGATTAAAATGAAGCAATTCAAATTTATTGTTGTAATATGCAATTTACTTTTTTTATCATCAACTTAATACTTAATAAAATGAAATTTAAATTAACACTATTAAGCGCCATTTTGATTTGCATGTCTTGTAATAACAAAGAAGTAGCTCCCCAAGAGACTGCTTACTATGATTATTCCAAGTCAGACTCGAAGTTTACTGGAGGAACAAAAATCATTCCTATAGAAACCGCCCTGGGCACTTTCAATGTATGGACCAAAAGAGTCGGTAATAATCCCACTACAAAAGTACTTTTATTGCATGGTGGTCCTGGAGCAACCAGCGAATATTTTGAAGCTGCAGATTCGTATTTCCCTCAGGGCAATGTAGAATATTATTACTACGATCAAATGGGATCTGGAAAAAGCGACAATCCAAATGACGAAAGACTTTGGAATATAGACAGTTTTGTTGAAGAGGTAGAACAAGTTAGAAAAGCCCTACAACTAGACGCTTCAAATTTTGTTATATTAGGCCATTCATGGGGGGGCATTTTAGGTATTGAATACGCCTTAAAATACCAACACAATATGAAAGCGCTTATTGTCTCAAATATGATGGGTTCCATCCCTGATTATGTAACCTATGCCAAAGAAGTTTTAGGGCCGCAGTTACCTCCAGAAGTTCTGGCTGAAATTGAAAATTTTGAAGCCAATGAAGACTATACTAATCCCGAGTATTTAGGACTAATAGAGGAACACTATTATCCAGAACATGTATTGAGAATGAATCCTAGTGAATGGCCTAACCCAGTCCTTAGGGCTTTTGCAAACATGAATTATCCTCTTTACCTAAAAATGCAAGGACCCAGCGAATTTGGCGTAGTCGGAGATGCTGTTCTAAAAGAGTGGGACCGAACTAGTGATTTAAATAAAATCACTATTCCTACCCTAACTATTGGAGCTGAATACGACACTATGGATCCAAAAGCCATGAAAGAAATGAGTGAAATGGTTCAAAATGGAAGCTATTTACACTGTCCTAAAGGGAGTCATATGGCCTTATACGACGACCAAGAAACATACTTTAATGGTGTGATCAAATTCTTAAAGTCATTGTAATTAAAAAGCCGTAATATTAAAAAAGCCATTCCTCAGGAATGGCTTTTTTAATATGAATACTTGACTACTATTGAAGCTGGTACACCCTCACATAGTCCACTTCCATCTGGTCTTGTGTAAAGTCTGGCGTAATGTCTCCGCCCAAACTACCACCAAGGGCTACATTTAAAAGTAAGTACTGGTCTTTGTTAAAAGGCCAAAAGTCATTGCTTCTGTCCGCAGGTTGGTAGGTGAAAAACACTTCTCCATCTACCGTAAAGTCTATTTTATCTTCTGTCCAAATCATGCCATATACATGAAAATTCTCTGTTACATCTGAAACCGACAATTGCTTTAAGGCAGGATAATCTCCATACCTACCCGCTACGTGAACCGCAGACTGTACCATTAAATGGTTCTCGAACAATTGCTCCATCATGTCTATTTCCCCACATGCAGGCCAACCTACTTCTGGCAAATTGGTTCCCAAAGCCCAAATAGCTGGCCAAGTACCTTGCATTCTAGGCAATTTGGCCCTTACTTCTACTTTGCCATAAGTGAAGTGAAATTTAGAATTAAACCTGGCAGAGGTAAATTCCTGTGTACTTCCATTATGGGTGTAAGACTCCTTTTTAGCAATAATCTTAAGGGTTCCATCACTGACCTCAGCGTTTTCAATACGGTCTGTATAATGCTGCTTTTCGTTGTTGTACCAGCCACCGTTTTCAGGAGCATCTGTTTCTAAAAACCATTTGTCTGCATCTGGTAGTCCTGGCGCGTCAAACTCGTCTGTCCATACCAATTGATAGGTTTTTTCAGCGTCAGACGCTTTCTTTTTTTCTTCGTTTTTTGAATTACAAGCTGTTAATACAAGTGCGCAAAGGCCTAGACTTAATAATTTGGTTTTCATAGTATTTATTTTTAATTAATCTTGTTACTTTTCCCAAACAGCATAAGCCAGGGCTTTTCTAGTCTCTTTCCATTGGCTGTCTGGAACATATGCGCCACTGCCAATTTTAACCAGAAGGTTTTCATCTATCTGGGCCACATAATACCCAGAGGCACCATCTTTGGCTTCAACCACCACTACCTTGCTATTGGCGTTTACCCCAAAAGCTTTTCTAATGGCAATCAGGGCATTGATCTCTTTTTGAAGTGAGCCAAAAGAATCTGAAAAAAAGTAATGGTAGCCCCACACCATCGGAATCCCCGGATGGGTTAACAAATAAGCATAGCCTTGGATCAATTCACTGGTGTTTTTTGAAAACACATTGTCGCAGTCATTTCTGTTAATGCAACCAGTATCATGGTTGTCTAAAAAAGTAATGGATTTTTCTCCATAGCCTGCTATGGCGGCTAAGGATGGATTGGCTTGAAGCACGGAATACTTTTTTTGCACTACGGCCTCTGCCAACTTGTATTTTATTGAAAAATCAAAGGCTGCAGCCTTTGGAGTGTCATTTTCGCTGAGGGTTTCTGAAGTTTTATCTATCCAAGAACGCAAAGCGTTGGGATTGCCATCCCAGTATTCTCCTACACTTAAATAATAAGGGGTAGACGCATTGTATTCTCCTACATATTTAGCAGGAAAACCTTTTACAAAGTCATACCTCCAAGAATCAAATCCCAATGCTTTAAGCTGCGCTAGGTAGGCCTTAATCCCCAATTGAACCTCTTCGCTTTTGTGGTTTAAGTCTCTGGCGCCTCCCCAGCCCTCTCCTTCATCAAAGTCACCACAGGGCACCAAACCAAACGCATTGGGATTGGTAAAACCCTCGTCGTCCATACATATGGCGTCACAGGACCATGCGGGCTCCGTGAAATCATTCCAAGTGTCTGTACCCACCCTATGGTTTATAACCAAATCTGCCATTCCATGCATTTTCCTTGACTTCATTAAAGCCAATAAAGAGACCAATTCGTTTTTATTTCCGTGAAGGGAGTTAAAGTCAAATAACTTTCTGGGATGGTAACCCATACCCTCGCCCTCGCTAGATGGTGGCATCCAAATACCATCTATGTGGGCATTAGACAAGGACACTATTTGATCTTCCAGAAAAGCGTAAAAAGAGGAATAACCGCCTATTTTAGGGTCGTTAAAAGAATCCCACCAAAACGCCTGAAACAACACGTCGTTCAAAGGATTATTGTCTGCATATTGACTGGTTCCTTGGTCTACAAAAACGGCGTCTTCCTCAACTTCTACATTGGGAGATGCTTCTTTAGAGCAGGATAAAAGCCCAAATAAAACAATATATGCTAGCGCGTAATTTTTCATAATGCGTAATAAATACCAAGATAATAAAACAGTAGATATTATGCATAAAAAGGAGGCATGGAAATCAATTTATAAAATAATAGAGGCCTTTCAAGCGAAGCTTTTCTATTTAAAATAAGTGTCTAATTTGGCCCTTACCTCATCTGGCATCTGATATAAATTGGGAAAATCTTCTAAATCTTTTTGTCCAGAAAAATATAAATAAAATGCGTCTGCAAAATATTCCTTAGAATTCTTTTTAGCATATTCCGATACAAAATAAGTAGCCCATAATTCCTCCCATTCCACCCAATTTACTGGAGAATCTTCTCTTAAAGACCAGGTATGGCCTATCTCATGAGTAAACATATATAGATCTGGGGTCTTGGTAAAACAATAAATATAACCTTCATTGCCTATGCAATTTGCCTCAGCGCCACAAGTGTATGTCCGACCCCCAAATACGCTAATGGTATTTAAATTATTTGCCCCGTCAGTATTTGATAAATCTTCTAGTGACCGGTCAAAATTTGGCTTAATATGGCTTAAAAAATCTGCTTCTCCTTCATATAAATCTGCTTCATACCTCCATTTTACACCCTTGTAATTTACAACACCTACTTCTTTATACACCAGCTCAGTTAATGGCGCTGTAGTGATGTTTTTATCCGGAATATTAATTATGGCCAATTGGGCCCTAAAAGTGTCTCCGAATTTATAGGGATTAACATCCCAAGGGGTGCCGTATTTATCCCTCCCATCAAATTTAGCGCCAATAAATTCTTTGCCTTCTATTTTTCCTTGGTCCCCATAATCCCATATGAACTCATATATTTCAGCGGGCGCTTCCGGTGTTTGGGCATTTGGTGCATTAGAGTAATAAACCTGCATATTTAGGGTCACATCACTTTGAATGTTAGAAGTGACTAGTCTAGGCATTTCATTGTGAGAAGTCATAAAAAAAGAATTTCTATCCCCTTCAGTGTAAACCACATTGTTATTTTCATCTAATTGAATGATATAAAAAACTCCATTAACTTCATACACTTTGTGTGAGGAACCTGTTAGAGGCACAACCGCTACTCGCTCTGTATACTCCACCTCTGTTTCTACGCCATTGGGATAATAATAGGCCGTTTGGGTTAACAGAACTGTATTGGTGCTTGAATCAAAATCTGGTCCATTTGATTGGTCTGTATCATTGTCAGAAGAATTATCTTGACTACTATCTGAGTCACTGTCTGTGTCTGAAGTTGCGGAATCTGTGTCTTCTAACTGCTCGTTAGGCGCTTTGGATTGGTCTGGTTGTTCTAAAGGGGTGTCGTCTGAGGAACACCCTAGCGCAATAAGGAAAGGAAAAATAAAAACAAGGAACTTTTTCATGGTTATTGGTTTTTAACGAAAGTAGCTGAAGCTTTTTCGATTAAAAATAAATCCCCTTGATTTCCTTCTAAAATGAATCTTTTTCTTTAATTATTGAAACCGCCTATTAACAGCAGCCACCCCCGTCGTAATGGAAGGTACTTTCGCTTATAAAAATATCCGACCTATTTAGACTACCCAGAGCTGCAGCTGTTTTATCGCAGATAGAAAGGGGTTGGTTTTGAAGTAGCACATGCCCTTTTTTGTCGTCAAAATAGTCCTCTGAACCAAAATAGATGGCAGATTTTCCTGTAAATACACAGGGCCCATCTGCCTGCATAGGATCTTTAATGGCGCAGACTTCTACACTTTCAATAAAGATATTTTCATCGGTGGCGTAATGCGCCGTATCTAAAATCCTATAAGGCCTTCTCGCCCTAATTTCAATAGTTCCAAAGCCCACATCCGTAAGCATTTTTATATAATCATTCAGTGGAATAGCGCCTGAAAGACAAAGCGCTCTCAGGCGGTCGTCGTTTCTAAGGGCTTTATTCATAGGTTGTTCACAGGTAGGGTCACTCATAACCAAACGCCCGTGTGGTTTTAAAATTCGGTACATCTCTTGCAGCGCTTTTTTGAGCTCCTCCATCTTAAAAATATTGAACAAGCAGTTTTGAGCGGCCACGTCTATGGAATTGTCCTCAATGGGAAGGTCTAGGGCATCGCCCTTTTTAAGGGCCACAAACTCACTTTTAAACCAATCGTTCTGGGCCTCCGCAATTTTAAAATTGCGGGCCGATGCTGTCAACATCTCATCCACCACATCTACCCCAATAACTCCCTCTTTTTGTCTTGAAAAATAAGCGAATTGCAAGAGCTCCATACCACCACCAACACCTACATAAGCAATCTTGGGATTGTTCACTAAATCCCTGGGGTGCACCGTACTTCCGCAACCGTAATTCATCTCCTGCATGATGCTAGGAATTTTTAAACCCGGAAACTGCCAAATAGGGGTGGTGGTGCAACAAAGCCCCACGTCTGGGGTGAGGGCTGCTTCTTTATATAAGTCTTTGGTAGCGTTTAAATAGCTCATTTTTTGTATTTAAATTGAGCCTTCAAGCTACTAAAAGTTTTTTGATTTTACCCCTATTTCAAACGCATTTAAAACAGTTCCCCCCGGCGTTTTTCATACCTTTACGGGTAAATTAAAAGCACTGATGTCCCTAAAAACAGCTTCTTTTCTTCACAAAAGTATTGGCTTTGTGATTCAATTCAGATGGTTACTGATTGTATTAGGGGTGCTTATTGTAGGGATTTCCGGATTGCAGACCCTAAAAAAATTATCTATTGACAACTCTCTGGGTATTTGGTTTTTAGAAGAAGACCCTAGCTATAAAGCCTATATTGAGTACCAGGAAACCTATGGTTCGGATGAAATTTTCATTGTGATGCTACCCGTTTCCAATGCTTTGGAGCAAAAGAATGTTGACTTGTTAAGGGCGCTCAACAACAGCTTAGACAGCATGCCCTTTGTACAAACCGCCTATAGTTTGGCCAAAGCAAAATACCCTGTCATAGCAGGGAAAAAAGTGAGTTTCCGACCTTTGTATGAGGAAAAACGCAGCGAAAAGAGCATTAAAAAATTATGGGGTGATATGCCGGAGGTAATGAGCCAACTGGTCTCAAAGGATTTTAAAAATCTTTTCCTCTATGTACAACTAAGGCCTACCCCAAGCATTGAAAAGGACAGAAAAGACATTGCCCAAGAGATAGAAACCGTCATTTCAAGGTATTTTGAAAGCTACCACATTACTGGACCTCCTGTATTAAATGAGGCCTACAATAAAGGCATATACAAAGAGAGTCTCCTTTTTGGGGGGCTTACTGTATTAGTCATTACCCTGATGCTACTGTGGTTCTTACCCAGTAAAAAATACCTGCTGATTGCCCTATTTTCTGTGGGAACACCCATCAGTATTTTGTTTGGAATGATCAGTGGTTTTGGATATTCCCTGAATATGATCTCCATGCTTATTCCTACTATTTTAATGGTCTACAGCGTGAGTGACGTAGTGCATTTAATTAATATTTACGACAGAGAAGCCTATGGCCTCGCTACAATAGACCGGCTGAGCGCTGCCATTAAAAAGAGTTTTACCCCTTGCTTTTACACCACACTCACCACTTTTGTAGGTTATTTTGCCCTTTACCTCTCCCCGCTTCCTGCTTTTAAAAATATGGGGCTCTTTACCTGTATTGGTCTTGTGCTGAGTTATGTGTTGGTGTACCTAATCACCATTATTGGTGTGAGCTTTATGAAAGCGGCCAAACCAGAGGAGAAGGCCATAAGGAAGGAAGAAGTCCCAAAGCTTAAAACACCTAAGCAAACCGCATTGGTCTCCTGGATAAACGCCACTACTTCTCGCTATAACTTAAACATTATCACTGGTTTTTCTGCCCTGCTGATGCTAGGAATATTTGCCATCACAAAGGTAGAGATCAATACAGATTCATTAAATCTTTTAGCAGAGGGACCTGCTAAAGAAGACCTTAGAAAAGTAGAGGCGCAATTAGAAGGGAGTTCTCGTTTACAACTGGAAATTTCTAGTGCAAGCGGCAGCACTGTAATGGATAAAAAAAGCCTAGAATTACTCAGGAGTTTTCAAGAAGAAATAGCCACAAATCCCCTCATCACAGCCCCAATATCTGTGGTGAATATGGCGGCCTTCTTAGAAAAAAGAAATCCTGCATTAAATGGTATGGCTGTTTCAGAGCAGGACGCAGCCCAATTGCTCCGCTCCCTAGAAAATAATGACAACCAATTTTTTAAACTCTTCTCTGAAGACCTTAGTAGCGTGGGCATTACCTTGAGTCTCCCTCAAATGAAAACAGCCCAATTAGAACAGGTCATAGAATCTGTTAAAAAGACCTTTCAATCCCATTTTGACCCTACAGAATACACCCTAAAAGTCAATGGATTTGCGGTGGTATTTGCTGGCTTAAATAAATTCATCCTAGCCACCCAATTAAAATCCTTTTTTGCGGCATTTATAGCCGCTTTTATCTGTCTTTGGTTGTTTATTAGACAGATTAGAACCACGCTCTTGGTGCTTATTCCAAACATTTTACCCTTGGCAGTCTTGGCCATTCTCATGTGGCTTTTTAAGATTCCATTAGATGTGACAACAGCCATGATTACCCCTATTATGCTTGGCATTGCCATGGACGACACCATTCACCTTATCTACAAATACAGGAAATATAAAACAACATTCGAAAGTCCCACTAAGCGCATAGACCAGGCGCTGCACTACAGCGCCACGGCGCTGTTGGCTACCACGGTAGCCTTGGTGGCGGGATTTTTAATCATCGCCACCAGTGCAGTCCCCTCCGTGCGCTCTTTTGGCATTTTGTGTGCAGTAACCGTAAGCACAGCACTGATCACAGACCTTTTTTACCTACCGGCACTATTGAAAAGGTTTGAAAAAAATTAAACCTTTTGTCGCTTTTTAACTTGGGTGTTTTTCCTAAGTCCATAGAAAGCTGGGTGCACTATTGAAAAGCTATTTTATAGCGGCCATAAAATCTACCAATCTCGCTGCTAAAAGAGCGGTGGTTCCATCCCTATCGAATAGCGGGTTTAGCTCGGCAATATCACATGAAATTACCTTGTTGGTTTCAAACAAAAATCGCAGCATTTCAACCACAAAAAAAGGACTAAATCCCATTGGAGATGGGGCGCTTACTCCAGGGGCATAAGCGGAAGAAAAACCGTCTAAATCAATGGTTACATATAAATAATCACTGGCCCCAATAAAAGGCAGCATTTTTTGTTGTAACGCACTTAAATTCGAGTCATTAGGTGCACAATCATAATTAGATGTATAATTTACCCCCTCTCTTTTTGCTATCTCATACAATTCTTTTGTATTCGACTGGTCTTGAATGCCAATGGCGTAATACCCCACTGCTTCATTTGTTTGTTTTAGTTCATGAATTATTTGATTAAAGGGCGTGCCAGAATTGGGCTGCTCCTCAACAGGCCTCAGGTCAAAATGGGCGTCAAAATTAACGATCCCTATTCTTTTATTAGTACGGTCTTTAATGGCGTCTCTAATGCCCATAAAATGAGCGTAAGCCATATCATGACCGCCCCCAAAACCAATGGGAAAAATTTGTTGTTGAATTAATCTGCTAATGTGATTTGAAAAAGAGTTTTGACAGGATTCCATATCTTGTCCCAGGCAGAAAACATTTCCAAAATCTGCTACTTTTTTATGGCCCAAATGAAAAGGCATTTTGGCCAAACGTCCTCTAATGGCATCTGGACCTTGCGCTGCACCAATCCTTCCTTGGTTTCTCCTAACCCCCTCATCAGATGCATACCCAAGCAGTCCTATGTCAATTTTTTCTTGGGGTCTCTTTTCAGCACTTTTTAATACAATTTCCTGATACCAATACTGGTTTCCAATGGCGGGATTGGTTTTTCTACCTGTCCAGTGCTCAGGCTGTCCTGGGGTGTAATTTGTAAATTTTTCCAAAGCCATATGAGGTTTAATTTCAATTAAAATGGGTGCACTTCTTTTCCTTTTATAAAGACCTTTTCAATCTGATTGGAACCAAAAGCATAGGGAATAAATGCATATGAATTAAGGGGCTTAGTGAGTATTAAATTGGCCTGTTTCCCAATGCTAATACTGCCTACTTCATTTTCCAATCCCATAGCATAAGCGCCATTTATAGTGGCCGCATTTATGGCTTCTTCAGGAGTCATTTTCATTTTTATACAGGCCAAAGACACCACCAAATTCATATTGCCAGAGGGGCTAGAACCTGGATTGTAATCGGAGGCCAAAGCTAAGGGCAAACCCGCTTGGATCATTTTACGCGCTGGGGTATAAGGTATTCCCAAAAAGAAAGAACAACCCGGTAATGCAACGGGCATTGTTTTGGTCTCTTTTAAAACTTCAATATCTTCTGCCCTCATTTCTTCCAAATGATCTACGGACAATGCATTGAATTGCACCCCAAGCCCTACCCCTCCAAAGGCAGAAAACTGGTTCACGTGGATTTTAGGAATCCAACCATATTTTTTACCAGCGGCTAGCATCAATGCCGTGTCTGCAAGATCAAAATAGCCTTTTTCACAAAATATGTCTATGTATTCCGCTAGTTTTTCTTTGGCTACTTTTGGGAGCACCTCATCAATGAGCATTTTAAGATAGGCCTGCTTGTTCCCTTTGTATTTTTCAGGCACCGCATGTGCCCCTAGAAAAGTAGCTTTAATTTCAATGGGGTAGGCTTCTTTTAATCGCCTAATCACCCGAAGCATTTTCAATTCCGCTTCTAATGTCAATCCATATCCAGATTTAATTTCAATGGCTCCTGTTCCTAAGCCAATCAGGGCTTCTAAACGAATGCTGCTCTGCTCGTAAAGACTGTCTTCTGAAGTTTCTTGAAGCTTTTTAGCTGAATTTAAAATACCTCCTCCAGCTGCGGCAATTTCTTCATAGCCCATTCCCTGAATTCTTTGAACAAACTCCGCCTCCCTATTCCCTGCGTAAACAATATGGGTATGAGCGTCACACCAAGAGGGCATGAGCATTTTTCCAGAAGCATCAACTACGGAATCTGCTTGAATTTCAGGACAAGTATCCATACTTCCAAAATCAGTAATCAGTCCGTTTTCTACAACTAAGTAAGCATGCTTAATACTGGGTAAAATAGCCATCTGTTTTCCAGAAACAAATGAAATAGCTTCTTTTCTAACCTGCAGTAATTCTTTGATATTTTTAAATATAATACGCATTAAAAAAGGTTTTTTAGAATACGGTCTTCTACCATATTTGGCAAGGTAACTTTTAAATTTGGGCTGCGTTCCATTTCTCTTTTAATGGCGAATACTGCTTCTTTATTTCGTGCCCAACTCCTTCGGGCAATGCCGTTATTTACATCGTAAAAAAGCATGTTTTTTAAACGCGCTTCCGCCTGGGGAGAACCATCCAGAACCATGCCAAAACCGCCATTAACCACTTCTCCCCAGCCTACGCCACCGCCATTGTGAATAGACACCCATGTAGCCCCTCTAAAACTATCTCCAATAACATTGTGTATGGCCATGTCTGCCGTAAATTTACTTCCGTCGTATATGTTGGACGTTTCTCGGTAAGGAGAATCTGTGCCGCTAACATCATGGTGGTCCCTGCCCAGAATAATTGGGCCAAGCTCGCCAGAGGCAATGGCCTGATTAAAAGCTACTGCAATTTTAGAACGCCCCTCCGCGTCTGCGTACAGAATCCTAGCTTGAGAACCCACCACCATATTGTGCTTTTTAGCGTTTTTTATCCAAGTAATATTGTCTTGCATTTGCAATTGAATTTCTTCAGGAGATTGTGCCATGATTTGTTGTAAAACCTCCATGGCTATTTGATCTGTTTTATACAAATCCTCTGGCTTTCCTGAGGCACAAACCCAACGAAAAGGACCAAAACCATAATCAAAACACATGGGTCCTAAAATATCCTGCACATAGGAAGGGTATTTAAAATCTACATTATTTTTAGCCATAACATCTGCACCTGCTCTGGAAGCTTCTAATAAAAAGGCATTCCCATAATCAAAGAAATAGGTGCCCTTCGCGCTGTGATTATTGATAGAAGCAGCATGGCGGCACAAGGACTGCTGTACCTTTATTTTAAATAAGTCAGGTGCTTCTGCAATTAATCTATTGGATTCCTCATAGGAAATACCAACAGGGTAATAGCCACCCGTCCAAGGAATGTGCAAGGAGGTTTGATCTGAACCCAAATGGATAAAAATACCTTCTTCATCAAAACGTTCCCAAATAGCTACAATATTTCCAATATAAGCAATAGAGACTACCTCATTGTCCAGCTGAGCCTTTTTTACCCTACGAACCAATTCATCCATAGAATCTATTAACTCATCTACCCAGGCTTGCTCATGGCGTTTTTTAGCTGCATGGGGATTGACCTCTGCGCAAATAGTAATGCAACCTGCTATATTACCCGCTTTGGGCTGCGCACCGCTCATACCACCTAAACCGGCTGTTAAAAAAATTTTACCTGCAGGGGTCTCCCCTTTTGGAAGTATTTTTCTAAAGGCGTTCATTACGGTAATCGTGGTGCCGTGAACAATCCCTTGAGGACCAATATACATAAATGATCCAGCCGTCATTTGCCCGTATTGGGTTACGCCAAGCGCATTAAATTTTTCCCAATCATCTGGCTTAGAATAATTGGGCACCATCATTCCGTTGGTCACTACAACCCTAGGCGCATTTTTAGAAGAGGGAAATAAACCCATCGGATGCCCTGAATACAGATGCAAGGTTTGTTCCTCGGTCATGATGGACAGGTATTGCATTGTAATTAGATACTGTGCCCAATTTTGAAACACCCCGCCGTTTCCCCCATAAGTGATTAACTCCTCAGGGTGCTGAGCTACTTCAGGGTCTAAATTGTTGCTAATCATTAACATAATGGCTGCTGCCTGATTAGATTTAGCGGGATATTCACTCACAGCTCTGGCGTACATTTTATAATCAGGCTTAAACCTGTGCATATAAATACGGCCAAATTCTTTGAGTTCCGCTGCAAATTCAGGGGCCAATATTTCATGCCAATCTTCAGGAAAATAACGCAGGGCATTGCGAATGGCCAATTGCTTCTCTTGAATAGATAAAATATCTTTTCTTTTAGGCGCCCTGTTTGCAGCGCTGGGATAAGGCTTTTTTATTGGCAATGCTTTGGGTATTCCCGCTTGTATTTGCTCCTTGAAATTCATGGTTTTTTACTTAACAATTAGGGATTGGCTTTTTACAAGCCAAATCATGGAATTTATGTCTTCTTTGATCAGTCTATCCTCCTCTAATTTGGGGACTTTACTCCTGATTATTTTTAAATTTTCCTCTATAATATCTGAAAAGGTATTAGGCCTTCTAAACTCCATTGCTTGGGCAGAAAACATGATTTCTATGGCCAATATTTTTTCTAAATTTCCCAAAATCTGATTGAATTTTCGAGAAGAAATACTGCCCATGGAAACGTGGTCCTCTTGACCCAAAGAAGTGGGAATACTGTCTGCTGAGGGTGGAAAACAAAGTGACTTATTCTCCGTGACCAATGCTGCTGTGGTATACTGCGGAATCATAAATCCAGAATTTAGCCCACCTGCCTCAGTGAGCAATCGTGGCAAGCCATACTTACCTTCAATGAGCAAATAACACCTCCTGTCGGAAATATTGCCCAGTTCTGAAACAGCAATGGCATTGTAGTCCAGTGCCATGGCTAGGGGTTGTCCGTGGAAATTTCCCCCAGAAATAGCTTCGTTATCACTGACCACAATAGGATTATCTGTTACGGAATTCATTTCAATGTGAACCAACTCTTTCAAGTGTTTATACGCATTTCGTGAGGCTCCGTGCACTTGGGGAATACAACGCAAAGAATAAGGATCTTGCACCCTAGAACAAGCTGCGTGTGATTGCATATTTTGAGAATCTTGCAATAACATTCTCATGCGTTTGGCCACTTTTAAACTCCCTTTAAAAGGACGTATTAAGTGCAGTAATTCTTTAAAAGGAGAAATACTTCCCTGATATCCCTCTAGGCTCATAGCGCCAGCAAGGTCTGCTAAATCTAGTAGATACTGCATTTTTTTTAATCCAACTATGGCATGAGCCAAAATGAACTGTGTTCCATTTATGAGTGCCAAACCTTCCTTTGCTTCTAATTTTATGGGTTTTAGCCCATGCTTCAATAGTACTTTTTTAGCAGGAACAATGTCCTTACCCAACCAAAATTCTCCTTCCCCCAAGAGGGGTAAAAACAAATGAGACAAAGGCGCTAAATCTCCAGAAGCTCCCACAGAACCCTGTTCAGGAACAACAGGCAATAAATCATGTGTAATGAAAAAAACAATGCGTTCAATAACTTCTAGCCTAATCCCTGAATAGCCCTGACACAAGGAATGAACCTTACAAATCATCATAATTTTAGACAATTCTCTGTCGATGGGATTACCCACACCAACCGCGTGGGAGATGAGTAAATTTTCTTGAAGCTTAGTCATTTGTGCTGTTGAGATTTGGACATCGCACATCAGTCCAAAACCAGTGTTAACACCATAAACCACCTTAGAAGAATGGGCCATTTTCTCAAGCCGCCTCCTAGACTCATTAACCTTATCAATAGCCGTTTCATCTATAGTCGCTTTTAGAGCGCCCTTAGCTATAGCTAGTATTTTATGGACCGTCAATTGGTCTATGCCGTAGTGAAATACCATATTGTTAAGTTTCATTGGATTTAACCAAAGTTATTCATACTTTTAATAACATATGAAACCATTTTTAGGTAGTATTGATAACTATGAGTAATCAAATAGAACACAGACACCTGAGGTATTTTTTAGCTGTGGCAGAGGAGTTGCATTTTAGAAAGGCTGCAGAGAAATTATTTATTTCTCAGCCTGGGTTAAGTAGGCAAATCAAACAAATGGAACAAGATTTAGGTGTTACACTGTTTGAACGCAATAACAGAAGGGTTGCATTGACCAAAACCGGTGACTACCTTCAAAAAGAACTCCAAATAAATCTAAAAAATTTAGAAGACATTTTAGCCCACTCCAAATTAATACACCACGGAAAAGAAGGCCACCTCACATTGGGCTTTGTGGGGTCTGCTATGCTACAAATCATTCCAGCTATTTTAAAACAATTTAACAGTAAATTCCCCAAGGTTATGTTCAAGCTGGAAGAAATGGACAACCAAAAACAAATTGAAGGCTTGCTATCCCAAGAAATAGATGTGGGTTTTGTTCGTTTAGAACGGGTACCAAGGAGTTTGGAAATTCACACAGTTTTAAAAGAAACCTTTTGCCTGGTATTGCCCAAAAACCATCCAGTAAATAAGCGCAATTTTAAAAATCTGTCCCAATTTAAAGACAGCCCTTTTATCTTATTTGATCCCGAGTACAGCGCCTCCTATTACGAAAAAGTCATGCAGATTTTTGACGGTTGTGGCTTTGCCCCCATAATTTCTCACAACACCATCCACGCGAGTTCAATTTACAAATTAGTAGAAAATAATCTGGGGGTCTCTATTGTCCCAAAATCCCTGCAATTTGGCTACGATATGAATGTTAAATTCATAGAATTAGACGCTATACCACAAAGGGCATTTTTATCTATTGCTTGGTCAAAAAACAACAGAAATCCAATGTTGCAAAATATATTACAGCTCATAAATCCTCCAATAGAACCCTTGTTAAAAAATGTGCGCGCTGCAAAAATATAACTTGATTTACTTATCTTTAAAATAAAAAATGTATTCACTACTCTTATCTCTCTTTTTATTGCTTCAAACACCCAATCTAGAAGGCATTTGGGTCAATATTGACGACGCAACAGGCGTGGCCAAGTCCGAAATTGAACTCTATGTAGCACAAGGCAAACTCTATGGCCGAGTAAGCAAATTATTGCTTCCAGAAGACCAGGGTAAAAAATGCGTGAACTGCAAGGGATCAGAAAAAGACAAACCCATTGAAGGGCTTATTATTGTTAGGGGTCTCTCTCGAGACGATGCCGCTTGGAGCGACGGAAAAATCATGGATCCAGCCAACGGAAAGTCCTATGACTGCACCATTACTTTTGAAAATCCAAACACCCTAAACGTTCGTGGTTTCTTGGGCTTCTCATTTCTGGGACGCACCCAAGTTTGGAAGCGTAAGTAGGTTTCAATTAAGTAGTTATTTTTTTGCTATATTTATAATTGATTGTAAATGAGACCCTATGAGCTTTGAAAAAATACCTGACGAATTTAAAATAACACCTTATTACAGTAATTCCTATTTAATTGATGGAGAATTAAAAGAATGGAAAGGAGCTACTACGGAAGTGTTCTCTGTGATTAAGTCTCCAGACAGTCAAGGTAATACAAGCCCAACATTTTTAGGCACTGTTCCTGACATGGGTGAAGCGTCTGCTCTAGAGGCTGTTCATGCAGCTAATAAAGCCTATAACAGGGGAAAAGGGGTTTGGCCTACCATGTCTGTTGTAGATAGACTGAAATGCATGGAGGTGTTTGTAGCCAAAATGGCACTTTACAGAGAGGAAGTGGTGAAGCTTCTTATGTGGGAAATTTGCAAAAATAAGTCCGATTCGTATAAAGAATTCGACAGAACCATAGAATACATTAAAAACACCATAGAAGCCTATAAAAACATAGATCGAAAAGGTGCGAAATTTGACCACCAAGAGGGTGTTTTAGCCCACATTAGAAGGGGACCCATTGGCGTTGTTTTGTGTCTTGGCCCCTACAACTACCCCCTCAATGAAACTTTCTGTTTGCTCGTCCCAGCAATTATTATGGGAAATACAGCTGTTTTTAAACCAGCCAAACTTGGCGTGTTGCTTATAGCGCCATTACTAAAAGCATTTCAAGAAAGTTTTCCCCCAGGAGTGGTTAATATAGTGTTTGGAAGGGGGCGTAGCATTGCCGCTCCTATCATGAAAACTGGAATAATAGATGTTTTGGCATTAATTGGTCACAGCTCTTCTGCGGTGTCGCTTCAGGATTTACATCCAAATAAAAACAGGCTTAGATTGGTCTTAGGATTAGAAGCAAAAAATCCAGGGATTATTTTACCAGATGCAGACCTTGAACATGCTGTAAAAGAGTGTATTTCTGGTACTTTATCTTTTAACGGACAACGCTGTACTGCTTTAAAAGTACTGTATGTTCATGAGTCTATTGTAACGAATTTTAATGCGCTATTTGCAAAAGCTGTAGACAACTTAGTATTTGGTATGCCTTGGGAAGACACTTTTTTAACGCCGCTCCCTGAAACTTCAAAACCAGCCTATATTCAAGAGCTCATTAATGACGCTGTAAGCCATGGCGCAAAAGTGATCAATAAAAGGGGTGGGGAATTATCTGATCATTATTCATATCCCGCAGTACTGTACCCTGTAAATGATAAAATGAGGCTATTCCATGAAGAACAATTTGGGCCTATTATTCCAATAATATCATATGACGACATAGAAAAGCCTTTGAATGATATGGCTGAATCTAATTATGGACAACAAGTGAGTTTGTTTGGAGAGAATACTGAAGACCTGGGTCCATTAATAGACGCCCTGGCTAATCTAGTGTGTAGAGTGAATTTAAATAGTGCCTGCCAAAGAGGTCCAGACGTTTATCCTTTTGCGGGAAGAAAAAATTCTGCAGTAGGAACACTAAGTGTTTACGACGCCTTACGATCATTTTCAATAAGAACCTTTGTGGCTACCAAAGACAGCCCTAAAAACAAAAAAATTATTGAAAACCTGCTTCAATCCAAAGCGTCCAACTTTATTACGACTGAATATCTCTTATGACGCTTGAAATGTGATCCAAACCAACTTTTGGTTAATTCTTTAAATGGTCTCATTCATGCTAATTTACCTGAGATGACATGCTCATAGCGCTCCCAATAGATGATACATCACCAAAAACAAAAAAATCAATAATGAAAATTATAATGACACTCTTCCTTAGCTGTTAGTTTAACCTTCCTAAGAGGACTTGAAGTAAGTGATTTGGAGGAATGTGATATGCCTATAGTTTAGTTTTCTGATATGTATTTAGAATTTCTATCTATATTATGTTTTAGGTAAAACCTATTTCTTTTACTCACAAAGACTAAATGTCTTATTATATGGTATGGTGTTGTAAATATTCCAGCTAATGCAGCTCCAGCTGTTAAGAAATTTGGAGCAGCTATTGTAACGCCAATTGATAACAAAGTAGTATAACCAGATACTTTCATATAACTCTTGCTAATCTCTACTTTGGTGTCTAACTGAATTTTTGCCTTTAATTCGTCTTCAGTTAATGAACTTATTTGAGCATTTAGACTTTGACCTAATACAAGAGTGAGTAATAAAATTATTTTATTCATACCTCAAACTTAATATAAAAATCTCTATCACCATAAGCTATGGGGCATTCATCTTTAGCTGTTAGCTTGACTTCTTAAGAAGGCTTGAGGATAGTGAGTTAGGAGGGTGATATGCCTATGGTTTAGTCGGCACATTCTCCATCTACCCAACTTGAAACACCACTTGCATTTGCATAACAATTATTTGAATAAGTAACTTTATCACAACCACATACAGGTTGATAAATTTCTATGCATACCACATTTAGGTCGGGTTGGTCAATTAGACAAGTTTCCTCATCATCTTTTTGACACATAGCAATTAA
>Ga0102830_1000440_pt1 | contig 18572 bp, 14 predicted proteins | sample ColrivemetaGS703_FD_84511 | JGI IMG/M metagenome (GOLD analysis project Ga0102830, IMG submission 84511) | Estuarine microbial communities from the Columbia River estuary - Freshwater metaG S.703 | ecosystem: Environmental > Aquatic > Marine > Intertidal zone > Estuary | place: USA: Columbia...
GTAGTAAAATTTATTACTCCCACTAGCATATATTGTTCCAAAACCTGAGGGAGGGGTTGTTGGGGTTAAGCTTGCAGTGGGAAATTGTAAACTTTTTAGTATTTGACTCATAACTTATTTTTTTATGATGTTAATCTTGTTTGAGACCCATCAGCGAATTTTACATATAAATAACCATCTGTATTCATATATAAAGCAACAAGACCACCATCTGGTGTGTCCATAGAACCTGTAGCTACAAATTGTATTTCAGTTAAAAATTTAGCCATTATTGTGATATATAAACTACATATGAAGCTGAGCTTGGGGGATTTGCAAATACAATTTGAGCTGTATTTAACCCATTGCGTCTTATGTCTGGGTATACTGTTTCTCCATTTGAGCTGGTTTCGTATACAGTAATGTGTAGATTCTTGGTGTTAAAACCGTGGGTTATAGTGTATGTTGTATTTATACCATCTCCAATAAATGATGAGGTTGAATTAAATGTTATAGGGCTACCTCCACCTCCAAAAGCACTAGCAGTTACATATGATAATAACCCAGATTGTGAGTCATACACTACAACATTTTGTTGTGATTGAGATTGTAAAGTAGGTAAATAAACTGAACTTGTGTAGTAATCAGAAGTAATGTCTAAAATAGGATAACCTGAGATATCTGATACTGTAAAAATAGAACCAGAGAATGTATCTGTTGTTACTAATAAATTACCTTGAGAACCATATACAGATAATACATCTGATCCTGATCCTATAACTCCTATAGAGCCAGATACTCGTAGTGATCCAGTCACATTGGAACTTCCTTGGGAGAAATACCCATTTTTTATTACAAATTCATTTGCCATACTTTAAATCTTTTCCCTATCCAAGATTTGTTATTAATAAATATTAAATCTTCCTTTATGTGCGTTAAAGTTTTGAGTTACTTCATCTTGGGTAAGTTCGCGGTTGTATGCTTTTACTGATGCTATTTCAAAGTCACCCCAAATCAATGCACTTGATAGCAGAGGACCTCCGACAAAAAAGAAAACAGAATCTGTGCTCCCCCAACTTCTTTGATTGCCATACCCATTATCATCCCCAGTTTGATCACTTTGTGTTGGTAAATTTCCATTTATATAGACTTTTTGTGATTCTTTAGGTAAATTAGGATACCCAGGACTAGTTACTCCGTTTGATAATACACAACTAAAATGTGCCCAAGCATTATATGCTCCTAAAGATTGAACAGTTAGTCCACTAACTCCCCACAAATTTGTACTGTTTGTTCCTATTCCAATTGCTAAATTATCTAAATATCCAATATAAAACCCATTATTTACTCCTATTGATAAAATACGACGTATGCTACTACCAACAAATGGTTTAATTTTAGCCCAAAAGTCTATAGTAACATTAGGCGTAAACCTGTTAAGCACTACTGCTCCTATATAAGCTTTTGATTCATTAGCAGGATCAAAAGTAGCATATCCATTTGCTATAGTTGCAGGATTTGTACCATTAGCTAAGTCAATAGTATAGTCAATATTAGGACGTAGACTAAACCAGTCTGTTCCACTACCGGGATATGATGCAGGGTTTAGGGCATCTAGATGTAACATTAATCCATCTGTAACTATTTTTCCACCTATTGAAGTACTCATTATATTATATACCTTTTATTATTGTTTTTATTACTGCGCCTGTAGATCCTGTTACTTGTAATGAAGCAGAACCTGCTGTTAATGCTACTGAGAATATAAATTCAGAAGTAGATCCTATATCTGTTGTTGTTGTTTCTGTGTATCTTATTTCACTATCACTCCAAATAGACATTATTTGTCCGGCTCTTGCATTTAATCCTGATATTAATGTATAGTCAAAAAATGCTCCATCATATGAGGCTGTTTGTAAAGAATAAATAGTATTAGTACCTGCTACAGTTGTTATTTTGGCTGTAGTGTATAAAGCTTGAGCTGAAGAGGTTCCTATTAGTGCTTTACTATCAATAGAAAAGGATGATGCAGAAGCAAATACTAAATTATGGCGATTATTATTACTAGTACCATCACCAATTATAAAAGCACTTTGTGAAGTATTAGCTACATTAAATTGTCCTACTACAGTTTGATAAAGACCTGAAGCTATAGTATTATTTCCTTCAGCGTGGGCATATTGACCAGATGCTGTTGTGCTAAGTCCTTCAGCATGAGAATATGTTGCTGAGGCTAATGTTCTAAATCCTTCTGAGTGGGCACCTGTGCTAGTAGCTTGGGTTTGGACACCTTCAGCATGAGAGTAATTACCTATAGCTTTTGAACTATTACCTTCTGCTCGAGAGTAAATACCAATAGCATACGCGTCACCTACAGCTTGAGAATTATCACCAAGAGCTAATCCACCGCCAATAGCTTGAGAACCAGCACCAACAGCTATTCCATTCCCTACAGCTGAAGAATAATCTCCTAAGGCTTCTGATTGGTATCCTTCAGCATGTGCTCCAGAAACTGGGATAATCTGGTCACCTGTAGCTGAATGGGCTCCAACTCCAGGTCGAACTGGTAGGATGTTGTATTGGCCATTAGATACAAAGTCAACAAATACTTGGGTTATACTACCATCATAGGATTTACTTTCAATTAAAGTATAACCTTTAAAAGAACCATTATACCATAGTATATACTCACCCACTGAAAAGGCAGATGCTTTATTTCCATAAGAAGATAATAAAGATCCGGTATTGTTTACAAAAGAAGCTGAGTAAGCTCTATTAGTTCCAACATAAGTATTATCACCCTCAGCATGTGAGTATATACCATAAACTTCTGATTTGTAACCTTGGGCATGTGAATATTGACCTGATGCTGTTACATTGTTTCCTTGTTCTAGGCTATGAGAAGCATAAATGTATCTAAAAGGCTGTTCTGCTCCAAATATACTACCACTATTGTATTGAATGTATGTGTCTTCAGGGGCTGGGGTTCCACCTCCACCTCCTCCAACTGATGTTGATGAGGTGTAGTAAACTTGCCCAGAAGCACTATTGTAAACTAAGATGTTTAGCTCTGATGAAGCAGGTAAGCCTTGTAAAAATACACTTGAAGCACTTACTTCAAAATATGATTTTGATACAAATAGAACATTATGGCGATTACTTCCATTAAAGCCATCTCCTATAATAAATGCGCTAGAGGAATTTTTAGGTTCATTATAAGCACCAATTACAAATTGACTATCTCCTAAAGCTATTGTGTTATTACCACCAGCATGAGAATAAATTCCATAAATGGCTGTAGCTACTCCTTCAGCATGACCAAAATAGTTTGTTCTTGTAGCAGCTAAAGGACTAAATAAATTACTTATATCTGCTACTGTATCACCAGAACCCTTATTAATACTAGTATCGTCTAGTTGAATAGTAAAGTTAGGAGCACTGTAGTTTATAGCGTTATATGTGTAAAGATATGATTTACTAAGGCTATTATCTCGTAGTACAATTGTATTACCCGTAAATTCACTACTAAAATCAATTCCTAAATTTATAGTAATCAACCCATTAACTATAGAATTTACAGTAGATCCAAACCAACCTGCAGTTGTACTATTCCCTTCAGCGTGTGAAAATGCTCCTGCAGCTCCAAATCCTTCAGCGTGTGAATAATTACCATAAGTAACTCCTTGTCCTTCAGCGTGTGAATAATTACCATAAGCATACCCATTTCCTTCAGCATGTGATGAAAGTCCTAATGCTTGACCTATTCCTTCAGCATGAGAGTAATCAGCATACGCTATCCCTTGTCCTTCAGCATGAGAATAATTTCCATTATTCATGTAAGCTAAAGAACTATTTAAATTACTTGTATCTGCTACTGATGTCCCAACAGGTGGAGCTGGGGAGAGACTAACTCCAGTATTGTCTAGTTGTATAGTGAAATCTGGGGCGCTATATGCTATGGTATTGTAAGCATATGTGCTATAGTATGTGCCATTAAATAAAAGTATAGTGCCACTAGTAAATTCAGAAGAGTAATCAATATTGTCTTGAATGGTGATTAAACCATTAGTTAATGTAGCTACTTCAAATCCTTTCCAACCTGCTATAGCTGTGTATCCCTCAGCATGGGAGTATGCGCTAGAAGCAGTTACATTAAATCCTTGTTGTAAACTGTGTGATTGATAGAGGTATCTAAAATACTGCTCTGCTCCAAATATACTACCACTATTGTATTGAATGTATGTGTCTGAAGGTGCAGGTGTTCCACCTCCACCACCTCCTCCAACTGATGTTGATGATGTATAATACAATTGACCACTAGCGGTGTCAATAACGACAACATTAACTTGAGAAGAGGTTGTTAAATTTGGGAATGCTACTGTTCCTGATACATGGAAATTATATAATGGAGGATAAATATTAATACCAACTTTACCACCTGCTGGGGTAAAGGTAGGAGTCACTGGGGTTGTATTTGAATTAGAACCTGTAGCGAATATAAGACCCCCTATATTAATTGAGTTTTGGGAAGAAACTGGGAGGGTAACATTAGTGCCAATAATGATGTTATTAGGGCCAACATAGTCTACCCCTCCAGTATCTAATTCTTTTCCTGCTTGATAACCTATAAAAATAGAATGAGATGAATTATTAACTTCTCTACCTGCCTCATAACCTATAAAAATTGAATTATTAGAATTTGGAGCTTGATAACCAGCCCTATAACCTATAAAAGTAGAATTTGACGCTGTATAAGCATTGCTCCCTGCCCCATAACCTATAAAAATTGAATGGGATGCAAAGTCAGAATCGTAACCAGCTTGATATCCTATAAAATTAGAGTATGAAGCTGAGAAGGCGCTATATCCTGCTTCATAACCTAAAAAGTTAGAATAAGGAGAAAAATCTGCGTCTGTACCAGCTTTATAACCTATAAAATTAGAATTATAGATATTATCTGTGTTTTTACCTACTTGATAACCTATAAAGTTAGAATTATAAGAACTTGTATTAATAGCAGATTGTTGTGAACCCGCTTCATAACCTATAAAGTTAGAATTATATGCATCCCTAATAAGCCTTCCAGCTCGATAACCTAAGAAATTTGAATTATAAGCATTATCAGCTTGGTAACCAGCTTGATATCCTATAAAATTAGATTGAGTAGTAAAGTCACTGTTATAACCGGCTTCACGCCCTAAAAAATTTGAATTTGAAGCTGTATTTGCACTGTAACCAGCTTGATAACCTAAAAAATTTGAATCATTAGCTTTATCAGCTAATTGTCCTGCTGAGTTCCCTAAAAAATTAGAGTTAATTGCTTCAGTAGTATTTGCCCCAGCATCATAACCTAAAAAATTTGAATTTGAGGCTGAAGAGGCTTGATTTCCAGCTCCAGAGCCAAAGAATATACTATTATTATTTATAGGTATATCAGGTATTCCAGCTACAGGAGCAACAGAATACAATGAACTTCCTGTTACATTAATAGGGTATGGATTAAGTATAAAACTAGCTGTAGCAGCATATGAAGCACTAATTGAACTAGAAGCAAATGAGGCACTATCTACACTGCTACTGCCAAATATTCCCCAGACATTTGAAGCTGTTATAAATGAAGCTGTTTGGGCAAACAAAGCATTAGATGCACTTTGTGCCCAAGACGCAGTCCCATAAAATCCAACTGTGTTAGCCCCAAATGAAGCAGAAATTGCTCCTGAAACATAAAGTGACCCAGTAAGGGTTATAGATCCTGAAGTAGTAAGGGAGCCTGTTAAGCCGTAGCTGCCTGTTAATTGTTTGCTGTTAATCCATAAACTACTACTATGTACTAATAAATCACCATCACTATATGTTGTTGTTCTTACATCATGTAATTCAGTTAATTCATAACCATTCATTATATCTACAAAAATAATACCTAAAGCATTAGATTTTATAATTTTTCCAAGTCGTACTTCATGCAATGGAGCATCAGGAGGAGTAGATGTAAAATTACCACTAGAAGATAAATACAGTTGAGTACCAACAGAATATCCAACTGTGTTAACATTTCTTAACATTCCATTTGTAATGACATATCCATGTCTATTACCACCAGAACCTGCTATAAGAGTAGCTGTAAATCCCAAGGTTGTAGCTGATGATTGGTCATCAGTGTAGCTTGCGGTTACTACTGTTGGTTGGTTACCTTGTGAGCCATTTATTCTTACAACTTTACCCAATGGTATATCAACGCCTGTGTCATTATAAACTCTAACAACATTTTGATGACCAACTTCAATCATAAAGTCGTTCTTATCAGTATCTATTTGTAGAGTTTTTGTATCATCATACCAGTGAAGTCTGCCTTCTAAATGAGTTGGTTCAGAACCAACTGGCACTTTTGTAAAATCAATATAATCAACAGTAGATATATGTGATTGGGTAACTAATAATGATCCAGTTAAGACAACATTATTATTAGTATAATCAAAAGTAAATGTACCACTCCCACTAAACTCACTTCCACTGTTAAATTGTATTTGAGTATTTAAGCCACCTGGTCGGGTTTTAGGTATGTAAACATCTACTCCCGTTCCACTAGCTGTAGCAAATACACCTGAACCTGTAAAGTTTATAAATGTTGGGCCACTTTTAACAAGTACTCCCTCATCTTTAATATCTAAAGGAATAGATACTGCAGCTAAAGCATTAGAAGCTGTATAGTATAATTGACCTGTGGCTGTGTCAATTGTTACAACATTATTTTGAAAAGTGTCTGTTACCCCAGGTATAAATGTGCTGCCTGAGAAGGTAGCACTTCCTGTTACAAAAAAGTGATTAGTTGTATAGTTATATGACATACTAGGGCTACCACTTATTTGAGTACTACCACTAAAGAATACTACTTGAGTGTCAGTGCCAGATAAAGATACAGCTGCTCCTTTAGGTTTTAAATCACTATTAGTAACACCATTGTAATACCAATATTCTACTTGGTCTCCACTACTTGTAAGTAAAACTGTTAAACCTTCAAACCTAAAAATAGGATCAATATTGTTGTTAGCATCAGTTTCATCAGCATAAGGACCATATCTACTGTCGATATTTCTACCAACAAATATGTTAAAATTATCTATTGTTTCTATAGCCATATGTTACGTAGCGAATGTAAATCTATAAATGCGGTTATTAACATCTGTACCATTAGGGTAATTTCTATTATATTGATATACTTTATAAGTTTGTCCAAACCAAGGAGCAGCAGCACTACCTGATTGGCTACCCATATTATAATTTGTAAATGCGGGGGATGGTCCTAAATATTCATAGTTATAAGTTGTATCTTTAATAGAACTTAAAGAACCATAAGTTGAAGGGTAAGCAAAATAAATAAATTTATTTGAACCATTTAATGTTAAGTCTTTAGTGCCTTTACCTTCTTCTAAAAGAGTTAATTCTCCGTTGCTAAATAAATTGCCAGGAGAAGATATATAATCTACTGTTGACATTCCGTAAAAAATAGGATAAACATACTCTAAAGTAGCTTCTGAGGAAATAACGGCTGAAGAAGAGGGGTCTATGCCATTTATAGTAAAAGTAACATTACCTGCTGTGGAACGATTAATAAGTCTATCTCCTCCAAGGGGAAAATTATTAATGTCTCCCAATACATCATCACCAAAATAATAATTAAAAGTACCTGTAACACCAGCCCCTGAAGCTGTAAAACTAGCACTGTATGCATATTCACCTCCGGGGTCATTTACTGTAGCTTCAAATTCTGCTTCATTAAAGCTTAAAGCACTGCTAACTTGTCTATATTCTAGTGGGCCGACAAAATTAGGGAAAAACCCATAATTTAAAGTTATATCTCCTATTGTAGGAGGAAGATAATCTATAAGTATATCTCTTAAAATTGTTTCTAATAATGTACCTGCAGTATAAAGTGTGCCTGCGTCTGATCCTCCAACTGTAACGTTAGTTAATAAATTGTCTAATAAAACTGCTCCTCCCCCTGCGGATGAGGTACCATAAAATAACTGTCCTGATTCGGAATTATAAGTTACAACATATGGTTGAGATCCTGTAGTTAAAGCAGGAAAATAAACTGCTCCTGATGAGATTAAACTACCAGTAAGAGTTACAGTATCTGTGTTGTAATTAAAAGTAAAAACTCCGCTGCCACTTAATTCTAAACCGCCACTGTTGAACTGGATTTGGGTATCTTGTCCACCAGGCAAAGCTACGGATGCTGTAGGGCCGTTTAATGCAAACGATGCAGTATCAGCAAAATTTGCTCTAAGAGCAAGTCGCGCATATTGACTTTGATAAACATTATTGGCCATTAACTACTTTTTGATTATAAATATTGAAAATAGTTAAAATTTTAAGCAACAAAGTTACCAGTATTACTACTTGGTAGTTTTGTTACTTTATAATAACTACCACGCAATGGTGTTACAGTACCTGCACTTTCAGTAAATAAAAAACGTAAATTACTAGCATTAGCATTAGCTTCTACTAAAAGTTTAATATTAAAAGCATGACCAGCGGTTGATGTTAATGACACAGAAGCCCCAAAGGTTGCTGCTACTGTTGAGATATTAGCTATAGCAATTTGGTTAGCTACACCTGTGTTAGAACCACCAGCAGCAGCTCCATAACGTATTACCCCATTTATGTTAACAGGAGCTAAAGATGAAGAAGCAGTTACTGTAACTGTACCATTTGTTGTTTTAACAAAATAACACTCTGCTTCGATTTCATATATACCCCCAGCTGCTAATTGTATAGCACTATTAGCTCCAAAAAAGTTAGCTATGGTTGAACCAATAGCTGATCCATTTCCTGTTAAGCGAAAAATATTAACTGATGGGATATAGCCTCGGCGGCTACTAACATCATTTGTACTGTATATCACTGTACCATCATACTCAATTGCTCCAGATGATGGTGTAGTTAAATTAGATCCCGGTGCTATTACTATAGGGGCTACTGTAGTGGTACCTGGATTAGTTCTGAGTGATGATGTAGTAGAAGTAGCTACTGAAAGTGAACTGTCTATAACTACAGAATCTTCAAATTTAGCTGATCCTGTTATATTAATAATTTTACTTGAGTCATTACCTATTTTAATATTACCATTAGCTTCTATTTGAAAATATCCACCATTAGTATTATATGTTGTAAATGTTCCATCACCTGTTAAAATGCTAGTGTTATTACCAAGCATGTTTATAACTGATGTGTTAAAATCACCTAGACTAATGCTGCCATCATTAGAGTCAATGTTAACTAATGTACTGGCGTTATATCTACCTAAATTAATAGTTGTAGATTCGTTATTATGGATTGCTCCTTTTATAGTTGTAGAGCCACTTATAAGTACAGAACCACTTACATTAAATGACCCAGTAACATTATGAACATCAGTCACTATATTACCTATAGTTACGCCTGTATTAGTAACCCTAAATTCAGTATTACTGCCTGTTACTACTGTAAATGAACCAGTGACTATTAATCCGGCAGTAGATACTCTTAAAAAACCCCCATTATCTATTATAGTTGAATTACCAGCTCTAAAACTTGAAGCTGTGGTTGCAAATGAAGCAGTACCAGAAAATTGACTAGTAGATGATCCTGTCCAAGCACTTGGAACAAAATCTCCTCCACCTCCTCCACCTCCTCCTCCATTTAAAGCATAAGAAGCTGTTAAGGCATAACTAGAACTTATAGCGTATGAAGCACTTTTAGCACTAATTAAATTATTATTTGGAAAATTATAAAATCCGTTATTCATATTTTATCAAGTATCATATATGCCACCTTCAACTACAACATTTATTTCATCTCCACTTTGTCCAGTAGTAGCAGCATTTGTGCTAGCACATAGATATAATGCATATCCTGTAGTGGAATTCATTACTAATCCTCCTCCAAAATCAAAAACTACATATGGTGCTTGGTCGCTTGATGTTAACCCAGCTATGCCAGTCATTACTTTAGATTGATAAGTAGAGATTATCCCACTTGTGAAATCTTTTATACCCAAATATATTACTTTAGTTGTTACTACATCACCAACAAGAGCAGTGGCGGTCACTGTTACTCTAGTAATTAAACTTCCGTATGTACTATTATCTTCATAAATTATTGTACTTTTACCCCATCCTGGGGAAGTAAAGGAGTTTATATTTTGAGGATCAAATTGATCTGTAACTAATATTGGTGTGTTAGTAAATAAGGGTTGTTTGTTAGCTGCAGGCATATTATATAAAATTAGTATAGTTATAAATATTTAAAGTAGCATATTTACTTTGTTCTAATTCATTAGGTCTTATAAAAACATCATTAGGGTCACCAGTAGTAATTTGGTTTGGGGAAGCATATGTTGATAATGTTCCAGCTGTAGAAGCTCCTATGGCTGATCCAGCTAAACTTATAGAATTATTTCCATATGGACCAATAACATTAGCACTTGCTAAAGACCCAGTTATACCTGCTGATACATTTAGTGAGCCGGTAATTTGTGTGTTGGTTTCTAATTTTATTAAAGATCCACTGTTGTATATTTGTGATGAAGTCATGTGGTGACTTCCATTTCCTAAAGCAGCATACCAAGAATTTATTCCAACTTCATTTCCTAAACCACTTGAGTTTCTAGGACCTGTTAATAACATTCCTCCATCATACGCAGCGCCTGATGGGTTTGAATAAATCCAAACATCATTTTGAGAATCCCACAATAACGATCCTGTTCTTCCTGTTGCAAAAGAACCTGAATCTCTAACTGCTAAACCTCCAAAGCGAATTGCAGGTGTTGAGGTGTTAACTGTGATAATATTTGTAGAAATATCAAGTTGAGATGAAGTAATATATTGGATACTTTGGGATCCAAGTACTGTTAAATTTTGTGTTATTGTTAATGAACCACTTAAAGTTAAATTTTGATTTAAGTTATCAATATAAGAAGCAGTTCGAGCATTTTCAGCCCAACTAGCAGTACCAAATAAAGAACCTGTTATTCCTCCAACTGTATTTAATGAACCAGTTACTTCAACATTGTTAACGAAAGCAACTTTATCTTCATAAACTAATAATCCGTTTTCAGCCTCAAATCCATTTACTTGTAATCCTATACTTTGAGTTGATTCGTTATGAAATACAAATCTACCATCATTCCAACCGAAATATGCCATTGAAGCACTTGTAGTTGAGAATGTATCGTTATAGAATCTTTCTAGCCAAAGATCATCATTATTTATATGTATTTCTGCTAGTGATGGGTATACTCCAAGAGCAGTTCCTGTATAAATTAATTTGCCATTACTTCCTGTTATTGTTTGAGTTCCTGTAAATATGTTTGAGCCTGTTGTTGCTAAACTAGCAGATTTCGCTACAAAGATAGGATCTGTTTCTTGATAATAAGAAGCAGTAGCCGCAATACCATTAAGACTACCGGTAAAACTTCCACTAAAAGATCCTGTAGCATATGATGCTGTAAATGCGTTTATACTTGAAGTAAACGCGTTAAAACTTGCAGTAGTTACAAAACCACTAGTATCTACTGTAGCAGCAGAACCAGTATTAACGGTTATAGGGAATGTTGAACCATTACCTTTAGTAAAAGTAATAGTATTTGAAGTAGCAGAAGCTGTTATTAAAAGAGAACTAGTATCAAAAGTTACATTAGCACTTAAAGCATATGATGCTGTTAAAGCATACGAAGCTGATAGTGGGTTGGTTAGTTGTTCTTTTCTAATTATGCTCATTATACATCAAATTTTCCTATTCCTATTACTTCATCTGTTGATATGAAACCAAATCCTAAAGCAGTAGAATTAACTACTAAAGTACTTACACCTCCGGATTCGGTAAATGAGGTTATAGCTGAGGGTTCTATTAATTGACCATTAACAAAAAACACAAATTGATTAGCAGTTGTAGCAGGTAATGGGGATGGTGCTACTAACCACCCATATGGGAAAGTAATAGTAGTTGCGTTACCATAAGTTCCTGTTACTTGATTATTAGCATTTAAGTATGTTGAAATTGATCCTATATCACCTGAGATAATAGTTGTATTGTTAACTATGTTTGGTGAGTCAATTATGCTAGCAACACCTGATTTTTGTTGGATTGTTTGGTTAGTGTTGGCTGTAAAGTTTTCATTAGGACCACCTGTAGCTTCTAAACCAAATTTTACTTGAGTAGTTTTACTAAACTTTTTAACCCCATTTAAATCTTTTTGAGGAATATCAGGGATAATATATCCAAATAATCTTAAAGTAAATGTAGCTCTTACTACACGTTCTGCGTTTTCTGAAAGTTCAGATACCGTTGAGAATGAATCAATGTTTACTCTAAATTTAAAGCGTTCAGGATTGCCCCAGTATGAGTCAGAGGCATACTCCATCATTTCAATTAGTTTTGCTAATTGGTCATTGTAGTAAGTAAACAAAACACAGTCATAAGTTATAGTTAAGTAATCAGGAACTACAGTTGCGTAATATATCTTTTCGGGTGATGTGTTGTTTACTAAATTAAATCTACTATACTCATTTTGTTTGTTATATTTTTGACTTATAACTGCTATATTATGAGGATTATTAGCATCTAATTTATTTGTAATGCTTCTATTTTTATCAATAGTATTTCTTTTCATCATCATGAGAGGAGCCATTATACGACCTTGTAAGTCTCTATAATAACCATCTCTTTGAAATGATTTCCATTTTTCAGGTGAACCGTATATTACAGGCACAGCTAATCTTTCATTATTTTGATATACAAAAGGTTGAATAGTGTTTTGTATGTAATACATTACTGCACCATCAATATCTTGAATACCAATAGAAAGAGGTTTAACAGCATCTCCTTTAAATGATACTTGTTCTGCTCTAGTGTTTATATCTATACTATTAGGATTACCAGTAGGAGAAAACCCAGGAGCACCAACAGGAGGAACATACGGTTCCTGCTGGGAGATGCTTAATTCCCTTTGTGTTTTTGGTATCGGTTTTCTTTTATTTATCATAATCTTTGTTTGATTATATTATATTTGTCTGCTGGTGCGTAGTGAGCTGTGCAAATAACACTTACATTATAACCAAAGTTTCCTAATCCAGGATTTAAGGGATTAGATTCATATGGGAAATCAGGGTTTTTACCTGCAAAGTATTGAGTTTCATTAGTGTTATCTACTTCAAAGTAGCTTTCTTGGTATAAGATTATATCTCCTACTTCAGGATGGACATTAGCTGTTACTAAATCATCTCGCAAAAATGCTACTGTTATACCCCAATCAAAATCAACACCCATTTCATTTACAGGTGAAGTATTATCATTTACTGTAATTAAAGAATTAAATAAAAATGGACCTTCTAAAAATTTACCCTCAGAAGCTTCACCATACATGTTTATGGTGGTTTGTTCTAAAGAAAATTTATATAAAGCACACTGTTGAGTAATAACATTTCCTAGCAACTCTCGGTTGACATGTCTAAAAACACTTACGTCTCTTGCTCCTCCAAATAGTGCCATATTATCCTATGTATATTACCATTGGTACATTATTAATTTCTTGCTTTCTAAATTCACTTTCATCTTTTCTTCTTTCTAGCAAGGATTTTTTAGATGTTTCATCTAAGTATAATCTTAATCTTTCAAGTAAAGCTAATTTTTCAGCTGTAGCAGCTGATAGTAAGTCGGCTTGGTTTAGGGTTACTTCTCGTCCAGGTATAGGGATTGTTCCATATTTGCCTCGAACATATCCTAACATTTCTTTACAAAGTGCTAATGTATAATCATATATCCAAGAGCGACCCATAGCGTTTAATTGAGAATAAACAGGGTTATCATATGGAGTATTTGATACATTAGTAACTGTAGTACTTCCAGTTGGAGATATACTATTAAGATATCTATCTTCTGTTTTAATATATTCAAACCATAGAAATCCCTGTCTTACATCATTATCTGTTGGTATAGGGAATATCTTTATGTTGTTGTTTATAATTTCAAACGTATAATTTGATAAACGAATTTGGTTACTCATTTCAAGACCTTGAATGACTCCAGCATCATATGCTACTGGCATCATTAAGTATCCTCCACCGTAGCCGCCACCGTACATACCACCATAAATTCCAGCAGCAGGTAAACCTCCTAAACCAGCAAATCCTCCAAATGGAGCATACATTTGATTTATAGCAGGTAAATTTTGGTAAAATACGGTTTTAATTTCTATAGCACCGGATATACTTTGACTAACAGCCCATTCTGTTAAGTCATAGGTTTGTTGGCCTGGGGTTAGGGCTAAAGCTCCGCTATAATATGTGATATTACCGCCAGCACCGGCTTCGGATGCATATTGTTGTGACATCCGAATTATAGTGGCAAGATTAGGCGTTATAACAGCATCATTAACTATAGTTGTATTGGGGCCACCTTCTAAAGACAAATAATTATCTCTTATCTGGTAGGAATAAACTTCATTACCGTAAGTAGTAATTGCATCTTCAAAAGCAGCCCAAAAATTTATATCTTGTAATTCAATGTCTGTTAACGGGTAACCTAATCTTCTAGCACAATAGTTAGCTATTTTATCTGCATCTGTTTTAAACTGAGTGTCACCATCATAGAAGCCAAAGGGGGTAGGAGCACTACCTGTTGATGGAGTATTGTAGTAAGAAGCAGAATAAAGAGCAAAGGAACTAGACCCGGGCCAGATAGGTATATTCATGATGTGTTTTAATTATAAATATTTAATCTCTATAGTCTGAGTAGAGTTTGAGGATTGGTTCTACAATCTCGTGTCTATGGTTAGTTTTTAAAGTAAAGATTTTTACGCCTTTAATATTTTCTTCCATACGAGTAAAGAATCCAATACCACTATCTTTTCTATTTTTTAAGTCGGTTTGAGTAATGTCTCCACAGAAAATCATTTTACCACCTTTACCTAAACGACCTAAAATCATTTCAGTTTGACCATGAGTAATATTTTGACATTCATCTACAATTACTACAGCGTCTGGGAATGTTCTGCCTCGCATAAATGCAAATGGTACAATCTCAATTTGATTGTCCTGGATCATTTTATCTATCTTTACTTTATCATATAGCATGTAGAGATTAGCATAGATAGGGGCCAACCATGGATCCATTTTTTCCTTTAAATCACCAGGTAAGAAACCTATTTCTTCTTTAGCAACTGTAGGTCTAGTAATAATGATTCTTTCAGCATCTTTTTTAAATACTAAATCTAAAGCAACTTGGCACGCTACTAGTGTTTTACCACTACCAGCCATACCTCTTAATAGTGTAACAGGAGTGTCTAGGATAACTTGTTTTGCTAACTTTTGCTCTTCATTTAATGTTAATTTAAATGTAATTGGATTTTTAGGCTTACGTTTTTCTTTAAAAATCTGTTTAGCCTCTTCACTTCGGTTAAAGTCAGTCATATTTTTGTTTATTGATAAATATTAAAACAGAACAAAAAAGCCCAGATTTCTCTGGGCTTCATTGTTATAATTCTAAGTTATATTAGAGGGTGTTCAAACCGTTAATATACACTTTACCGTAGAATTCAGGACGTAACATCTTCTTAGCGTAGCGAGTCAACAGACCTTTACGTGGAGTAAAGGTGTTTGGATCGTAGATAAGAGGAGTCATGATCAACGGAATGTAAGGAGCAAATACAGCACCTGCTTCTAAGAATTGCTTACCACGGAAACCAACTAAGATAGTGTTTTCAGTCATGTAAGGGTTCTTATAAACAGTGTAACGGCTGTTGAATTGACCAGCTTTCTGTACACCAAATGCATATTCCATGTCAGCAGCATCACCGTTGCTGTTAGCAGCGAATCCAGGGATAGACTCGATGATTGTAGCTACAGTTGGAGAAACTACCATGAAGTTAGCACCACCACGAAGGGTTAATTGGTGAATACGGTTGCTCAACTTTTGAAGTTTAGTTCCGAGAGTTTGGAACCATTGACCTTGAGTGTTGAAGAAACCTAAGCTAGCAGTTGGAAGCGTGTTAGCATCCAAAGTAACGTTGTTAACAGCACTCCAGTACTCAACGTTAGTTGAAGGTACATCTTGAATCAACATATCAAGGATTTCGAGGTCGATTTCCAATGAGATGTACTCACTCATGATGTTAGTCAATTCAGCTTCAGCATCCAAGTTTTGGTATGCGTTCAAATCCTGAGCGAATTCAGGAGTCCATACAGCCTTCAACTTTTTAGTCTTAGCAGTGATGGCTTGAGATTGCATAGAAATGTTAATTTCTGGGATTGCAATTGTAGTAGCTGATTGAGCGTTAGGAGTAGAGTAAGTAGGTAATGGTTGAGTTGTTGGATCTTCAAAATCACCACGAGCGTTATCAGCTGTCTTCTTCTGGAAGAATACATTATAGCTACCAGCAGCTGCAGTAGCAGTTGAAGCAGTAATGAAGAAGGTAATGTTGTTAGCTACTAAATCTGTAGTAGTAAATGCTGGGAGAGCAATAGTAGCTGAAACACCTGAACCGCTAATAACGAATCCACGAATTGCATCTGGATCGTAGTTAGGGATAGCTGAAAGAGGTACAGTTAAAGCTTTAACTTCACCACGAGCTACAGAAGCAGAAAGTGCTGAGTCGTAGTTTACATTAGCCCAAGAACCTGAAGAGATTGTAAGGGTAGCAGCAGCAGTACCAAGAGCTAAAGTCTGAGCTACAGAAGATGTTTGGTTAGTAGAGTAAGTAAAACGACCAGCGCCATATAAACCACCAGCTGCTTCAGTAGTAGAGAATGGAGTAGCGCTAGAAGCGTTACGGTTACCATACATAGAAGTACCACTAGTGAATGGAGTCTTAGCAGTACCATACTGGAAATCCAGGAAGAATACGAGACCAGAAGGCAAGTTCATTGGTTGAACGCTAACGAATTCTTTCGCCGCGATTTGACCAAATACCTTACGTACTAATGGTAATGCGATTCCAGCCCAGTTTTCACCAGATCCTACTGAGAATGAAGCACCAGTTCCAGTTGAAGAAGCTTCAACTACGAGTTGCTTTGCTTGGTTTTCCAACATCAAAGCCATGTTGTTCTTGTTGATGTCCTCACCGAGACCTTCCAAAAGGCCGGTTTTTTCCCACTTACCAGCTAATTTAGCTGCATCACTTTGAAGTGATCTCCATGGGTTGGCAGACTCAACTAATTGTTGAATTGTTTCCATAATTTTAAAAAAAATTGTTTTTGTTAATGTTAATTTTTACTTTTTGAGTCCTGCGAGTCTTTGCATACGTGCAAATGCTTCGTTGACTTCAATAATTGGTTGTTTAGGGGTAGCAGTTGAAATTGTTTTAGAAGCTGATCCTAATGATTCTTTAATTGTGTTCTTTTTAGCTGTAGTAGCTTTTAAAGACTCAGTTAAAGTTTCGAATACGAGTTTTACTTCTTTAACGCTTTCTGCTTTGTCAAACGTGTTTAAAACCTTGATTTTTTCTGATTCGGTAAGATTCTTAGCTTTGAAGATTTTGTTGGTGTAAAGAAGCTTAGCATTTAATAGATTAACTTCGTTGAGTTCGTTACGAAGCTCAGCAATAGTTTCTTCCATTTCAGTAGCGTCAGCTGTTTCTTCCATATTACCTTTTTCAGCTTTACTGTCTTTTAAATAACTTTTTAAAGCTTTAAAGAAAGCAATTACCGATCCTGTAACTCCAAGTCCACCTGCTATTTTACCAGCAGCGGCTGTTTGGAGAGCAGCACCAACTACGTTTCCTGCAGCTTCCATGTTTCCAGATGTAACATAGTCTATGAATTGACTCATAGCGTCACCAGCTTCGGTTACAGATTCTTCTTTATTACCTTCCATTTCAGCTAAGAGTTCATCAAGATTGATTTCTTCTTCGCTTTCCATGTCTTCCATATCGCCCATATCTTCCATGTCATCCATGTCTTCCATGTCTTCTTCGCCTTCTTCTGATTCTTCACCAGCCATAAGCTTACCAGATGCGATCATGTCATCAATAACTTGTGTGATAAGTTCTTCAATTTCTTCGTCAGACATTTCTTCAAGCATTAACTCTTCGTCTAATTGCTCTCCATCCATGCCTTCTTTTTCCATTGATGCCTCATCACCTTCTTCCATTGATAACTCAGCAAGGAGTTCTTCTAAATTAAAAGTTTCTTCTAATTCAGATTCTTCATTACTGTACATTTCCTCTAGCTCTTTTTCAGTTTCTGCTTCTTCTAATTCAAGCTCATTCAACTGTTCAGCGAATGAAGCCATCAAAGTAGGAGTAAAAGCTTCTTCAAGAGCTACTTTTGCGCTTGCAATTGCTGTTTCTCGGATGGTTTTAGCATCAGCAATGCATTCTTTTAGCATTTCTCTGTTCATTGTCCTCAAATAAATTTGTTTTGGAAATACGTTTAATAGGAAACGTAATAGATTATTAACTAATTAATGCTACATAAGGGGAAAGGGTAGCATATTTGCATATACATATATGTGTAGATACGTAGAGTCGCATTCTAAAAAAGAAATGCCTCACTTTTATGAGGCATCAGTCTTAAAATACTATTTTAAGAGGGGTTAATATAATTGCTTAAATATTA
>Ga0102830_1000443_pt1 | contig 18456 bp, 42 predicted proteins | sample ColrivemetaGS703_FD_84511 | JGI IMG/M metagenome (GOLD analysis project Ga0102830, IMG submission 84511) | Estuarine microbial communities from the Columbia River estuary - Freshwater metaG S.703 | ecosystem: Environmental > Aquatic > Marine > Intertidal zone > Estuary | place: USA: Columbia...
CAAGGTCTAGCAAAATTAGAATAATTGTTTCTAACAAGATTCATTATTTGATGAGATACAACCATTCCAGCCCAAGGCTTAAATGGTCTGCTTTGATCCCATAAATGCCATTTTTTCCAAATGTGCATTCTAATAATTTGACAAACATCTTCGTAGCCAATCCAGGCTAAAGCATCTAACTGCCATTTGCTACGGTACTTCAACAAAACTTCTTCAAGTTCTGAAGACTTATCTTCATAATTTAAATTACTCATTGATATCTGTGGCAGATTTAACCTTTGCGCATTCGGACATTGTTCTTTTCAGAATTTCTGGTCCAGATGGGTCAGAAGAGAATGGTCTTTGATTATTATTTTCTCTTGGGGCTGGGTCTTTCCACAAATCATCTAAAGTTTTTTTAGATTGATTGTTTTCAGCTATAATACTAGCTTTAAGTTTTTCTAAATTAAAAGATTGAACTTCGCGGTCTTCTTCTTCATATTCTTCTTCATTTACTTCTACCGATTTATATCTTGAAGTAGAAGATGTGTTAAATGGATTTCCACAGCCAGCGCAATATTTAGGTTTTGTTACTTCGAAAATATTTTTATGGCCACAATTGATACAGAATTCTTTATTCATTTGAATTAGCGATTATACACTAATTCTATTAAGAATTTTTAAATTTTCTAATTTTATTATTGTTCTTTCACTTTTTTCATAATAAATTTAAGCAATTCTGAACGCATAACATCCATTTTATCTTGAAGCTCGAAAGCATAGACTTTATTTTCTTTCGACTCTTCATCATTGAAGAGTTCGAAGATTCCTTTAAAGCCAGATTCTTTAACATCGACTTGCCAAGAGTCTCCAACTAAAAATACATAACTAAATTTACCAACTCTAGATAATGTTAAAAGAATATCTTCTTTAGACATACATCCAGCTTCGTCAATTATTATACCATAACAGTTATATGATGTACCTCTAAGTAAAGCAACTGGTTGACTTTCGACTATTCCGTCTTTTACTAATTTGTCAACTTGTTCTTGTGGAAGAAGCTCGTCTAATTTTTGTTGGAATGGTAACATATATGGACTTAAACGAGTTTGGAGATCTCCTCCAAGCCATCCAAGGGTTCCTGTGCCACTCTGAACTATGTTTCTAATATAAAGTATATTAGAAATTTTCTTTTGTTTTAAAAGTTGAAGACAGGTATAAATAGATAAAAGGCTTTTGCCTGATCCCCAAATACCATCAACAATTGTTAATTGGGATTTTTTAGTTAATACTGAATCGATAATTTCCTTTTGCCTCTCCGTCCAAGGAAACTCTCTTATGTTTAAATCAAAGGAAATTTTAGAGTTTTGGTGGACATGTTGTGATTGGTCTTGTTTTTTAGGTTTCTTATCAGTTTTTTTTGTGCGTTTTGCGGTGCTCATACTTGACTTTTTAAAATTAAGATTTACAATCTTTAAAGCGTTTCTATATATTACACTTTTATGATTGATTTACCAATTAAATTCAATAATTATGAGGACTGTTTGATGGGAGTCGGACAAACTCATGATGATGTTATATATGTATATGACAGGGAAAAAATAATTGAAAAAATAATGGAGAAATCGGTGTGTTCTTATAAAGATGCTCTTTCTTTTTTTGAAAAGAATATCAATAAAGATTATGGGAAAAGAAGCCCAGTATTTTTTTCTAGAATTAATGACTTAATTAACTTATAATAAAATAACAAATATGATTATTAAATTAACAGACAATTCGGTAAAGCTCTGCTGCAATAATAAAGGTTGCCCAGTTATTGAAAAGAGTGAAGAGAACGTTTTTACAATTAAGGATGACTATAACAATGTAGTTACTCTTACTAAGGACGAAATTCTTGGAATTTCAGAAGCGGCAAAACAACTTGTTGAATGAGTTTACTTGTTTTTAGAACTTTTTGCCTAATAGGGCTTTGTTTTATTTTAAAGTATGGGGCAATTTTAAATTGGCTCAGAAACTTTTTAATTAAAAACGTATTCTTTAAAGATTTGTTTGATTGTGCCTTATGTTTGGGCTTTTGGTGTGGTATCTTTTTTGGTTTATTTTGGGGTGATGTTTTCTTTTGGTGCTTTTATTCTGCTGCTGTTTGCTTTCTTGCTGACTTAAAGATGAAAGTAATGAAGAAAAACGGTTGGGGTTGATTTTTTTTTTGATTAAGGTTTGATTTATAGAATTATCCATAATTGGGATATTTTATAAAAAGGGGTGGGGGCTATATGTTTATCTATATAGGGGGAGTATTGTTTTAACTTAGGGGGGATAGTAATTAATTAAAAGGAATTGGAATGGATGAATTTGTAGTGTTAACCACCCCCCGCCGTTTTCTTAAATTTTCCGAAATTCTAGGATTTTAAAAAAACCCCTCCCCTCTCGATGCTGTCAAGAAAAAGAATGCAAATACCCGAAAATTTTTTCTTATAAAAAACAATTTTTTTTGTTGCGGTTTCGTGGGAATCTGGTAATGTTCTTACATGTCAAACGAACTCCAACTCCTCCGCATCGGTGATGTAATCGAATCAAAGCAAGGCACATTCAAGGTAACAGGCATTGTAGAAGAACAATGGTACGAGCCTTGGATTGTGCTGGCTAAATGGAACGGCAACTCTTGGGAAGAATCAAGGGTGCAGTTTCAAGACCTCGAAAAATAAAAATCTTTTTCCTTGCACCTCACCTAAAAACAAACTACCTTTCTTACATGTCCGACGAACTCAAAGACCTCTACCACATCGACACTTTGGAAGCCCTCGCCATGCTTGGCGAAGTGACCGAGCGTTTCGAGCAACTAGCAATGCGCACGGGTGAAAACGCCCAAGCATTCATTCAAGAATTGCGCGAAATAAAAATCGAAAAATAAAAAATCTTTTTCCTTGCGCTTCTCTCAAAATCTTCTATCTTAATCACATGACCAACACCACTACCACCGCCCCGACAATCGAATCCTTCACCGCTCGCGTTGCAATCGGAAGCCTTACCACCTACGGCATCTTCCTTGGTTTCGAGGATCAAAAAGCAATCTTCAAGGGACGCATGAAGACAGGTTTCAAAGATGTCTTGGAGGTTGCCTTGAATGCCAAGCTCATCGGCGGCGACTTCACCTTGGACAAGGTGCAAGTGACAACGCACGAAGCAATCGCACAACGCAACAAAGAAAGCATGGAAGCAATGAGCGCATTCTACGAGGCTCGCCCCGATCTTCTCAACGACTAACACACACACACACACACACACACACACACACACATGAAACAAGCACTAGCAATCCTTGGCGCTGGCATACTAACCTTGTCGCCTGTCTTTAGTCTTATGGGCTTTATGCTCTACGGAGGGACAGACCCAACAATCGACGCAATCTGCTTTGTGTCATTCGGTTTGACTTGCTACTGCCTCGCATACCTTCAATCATACATCAAACATAACTAACACATGAGCGCACGAAACAAAGCACGAAAGATGATAGATGCACAAATACAAGCCATTGCTGGCATAGGTCTTGACGACTTGCCCGATACTTGCCTTGCGTCTGAATATGTAGACGAGTTGCAAGAGATGATCGAAGAAGCACACGAAGCAACGCGCATGAGTGAGCTACTAGACTTTGCACAAGGCGCGGCTTTCGAGATTCTCCAAGAGGAAGGATTCCCTGCATGAGTGAAGAGGTGCAAGATGCAATCTTGTGCGGCGTGTGCTTTACTACTACGCTTGTAGTAGTAGTGAACACCGCCGCCCTCATGAAGCTACTGCCTCTGTAAGTCGTTGAAACTAAACGAGTTATGGAGCGGCGGGGGGCCGCGCCTCATAACTGCTTGAAAATCAATGAGTTACATACGCGCCGATCATCATGCTTTGCCCAATCTGTCAAGAAAAAAATGCAGAAAAATGCAGAAAAAAAAATGAAAAAACATGAAAAAAGATGTTGCGTTTTGTCGGCCCCAAGGTTATACTTTGCGCATGACCAACACCACTACCACCGCCACCATGTTCCGCGCCACTAAAAACTTTACTGTTGCTTACTGGCACAGCAAGCACACCACCAAAATCACCAAGGGCGAAACGATCATGCCAAACGAAAATTTCCGCATCTTGAATGGTTTCTTCTTCTGGGTTGAGCGTGTCACAAACGAACAAACCACCCAAGTCACCAAACCCTTGCCAGTCGAATTGATCGAAAAAATCTGAAAATTTTTCTTGCGTTTCTCTCAAAATAAACTAACTTTCTCTCATGTCCATTGACCAACTCGCCCACACCGATTCCCTTGAACTGCTCGCCATGTTCGAAGCTGTATACGAAATCGAAGCCACCATGACCCCCGAAGAAATCGACGAGATGGAACGGGAAATGATGAAAAAATAAGTTGACACAATCCGAAAAACCTGCCATACTTCTCCCGCAACAATAAACAAAACAAAACACACCATGAACATAAACTACCAAGCATCCGCAATCGAAATCGCCTCAAACCTTGTTGGCAAAACCGTTCGCTACTTTGCCAACGATTCAAAAATCAAAAATGATGGAGTCCGAGTCTTCAAGGTTGAAGCTGTCGAAAATGTTTCCATCGGTTCAAAATCGGGTCGCCGCTATGTCACCGTTCTTGCCAAGGATGTTGACGATGCAGGGGAAACTAAATACCGCAACTTGCACCTCGCAGGAATTGACCTCGTAGTCTAAAAGAAGTCCGTGCTGGGCATCACATTAAAAGGCCCAATCTTTCAACCTTAAAAAATAAAAAAAAATGAAATCCGCTATCTTTTGTCTTTTCTTTTCAGTCGCGCACATTGCAATTTTCTCTTTTGTCCGTGCTTTTGAAATCGTGCCAGACGATCAAAATTTCCTTGTCTTCTGGGTATGCCTTGCGCTTACTTGGGCGGCGTGTATGAAATCTGCACTTGCCGAATGATTTTTTGTGAGTGGGTGAAAAGGTCGCGCCTCTGTGGTAGGGGGCGCGACTACACTCCAAAAGTCCTAACTCGTTGAGAATGAGCGAGTTATGGGGCGCGGCCCTGCCGCCGATCATAACTGCTTGAAAATGAACGACTTATGGCTTGTCAAGAAAAATAATAAGAAAAAAAATCACTAAAAGATGAAAAAAGATCTTGCGATAAATCAGTTTCTGCATTACTCTCTGGGCATGTCCAACACCTACCTCGCCTCCGAAGTTTCTCCCGAAGAATACGCCGCGACCCTCGCGGAAGCCGCCGAGCTTGCGCTCGCGGACTACCACGCGCACCTCGACCAGCTCGCGGAAATCGCCTACGAGGATCGCTTTTCCGAAGGCTACGAACCCGATTTTTCCGAGGATGGCCCTCGCGCTTACGCCCACTGAACTTATGTATAAGTACACACGCACAGAATACTGCCACACCGCGCCCTCGCTGGGCGGCGGTGCTGGAGTCGCTACCACCACCTGTTTTTCGCGCTCGCCCAAGCTGGCGACCTCGATGCGGGGCGTTGTCATCCGCGATGAGCGCGGCAGTTGCGAAGTTCCGCAGCTCATATGGGTGCGCTTTGAGCGCGATGGCAAGCTGATTTTCGAGCGCTGGGAAGATTGAGCTTGACAAGTCGTAACTCGTTGAAATCCAGCGAGTTATGGCTCGCGCCCCGCCGCCGCCTCATAACTCATTGAAAACCAATCACTTATGGCTTTTCAAATAAGCAAAAAACATTCGCGCTGTAAAGAAAAAAATGCATTTCGGCAAAACTTTTTTCAGAAAATAATTTCTTTTTTTTGTTGCTGAAATCGGGGCATCTGCTATCTTTCTTTCATGTCCACCGCATCACTCATCATCGCAATCGACAACCTCCGCCGCCAAATGGAAATCTGTGAAGACTTTTCGGACTGGCAAGGTTGCGAGAGAATCGAAGAAGAAATTTCTGTCCTTGAGGCGATTCTTGAAGAAAAAAATTTGACAGAAGCATAAAAAAATCTTACTCTTTCCCCGCAACCAATAGAATAAAAATATGACCAAAAAACAAAATTTAGAATTTCAATTAACCTTTTGTGAAAACAATCTGCGCTACCTATTGGGCGACCCAACCCCTAACGAGGAATTGATTGGTTTCAATCGGGAGGAAATAAAAAGAATTAAAAACGAGTTGAAAAAAACACCAATACAATAACGATATGAAATACACCATCACGCGCACCGCATTCGCCACCACCTACCGCACACCTTTGTTTGATCTTAAAGTCTACAAGTTCAGGAAAGATCCTCGCCCCCTTGTTGTTTTTAGCAATGGATATGATGCCGCTGGTGTCTATGTAGATAGAAAAGAAACCGCCGATCTTCTGCGAAATAAATTCAAAAATCACATTGACAGACGCAACGGATAATCTAAAACTCTTTTGTCACCCGATAGATCGGTACGCCAGCACTAACGCTTGATGAGGTACAAGTAATTGAGCGAATAGACTGGGGGGACGAGGTTCGACTCCTCGCGGGTGAGACCACTCAAACAAAAATAAAAAAATGAATAACTTCACAATCTACTTCGAAGACGGCACTTGCATGAATACAAGCATGAACGCAACACTTGAGGAAGCACAAGCCTACTATGTCGGGCAATTCTTTGAGATGTCAGAATACAAAGTCCTCATGGCAAAATTCGTCAAACAAAACAACTAAAAAAATGAAACCATATCTCATCATCACCGCCGAAGCTCTTGCCGTTGCCGCGATTGCATCACTCATTCCACTCAGCTTCTATGTTTACGGAGAAATCTTCTTGGCGCAAATCTTTGCTCATGTCTTTGGGGCGATTGTTGCTTGGTTCTTCATTGTCATGGTAAGAATCGAATACAAGTTTCAACACCAACAACGCGAAGACAAATTTCAAAGGGCGCATCACCTTGGCTTTATGCATGGACTGAAAGAAGGGGTTGAGAATAATCCTTTCGAGGATGACATCGAAAGACATCTGTATCGAATCGGATACGATGCGGGTGTCGCTGAATACTGCAGGGTCGAACATCCAGAAGATTGAGCTTGACAAGCTGTAACTCGTTGAGAATGAGGGAGTTATGGCTCGCGCCCCGCCGCCGCGCCATAACTCGTTGAAAATCAATGACTTACAGAAACACACATATTTTATTAGCCCTTTTATGATTTAACTTTTGTTGATTTGATTTGCCTTGTGTTGATTTGTCAAGAACAAAAATAAAATTCGCTGCAAAAATAAAATTTGACATCTCACCTCTCCATGTTAACTTTTCCCCATGCAACTCATCAACCGCATCGTGTCGTTGTTCGCGCCAAGGCGCGAGTCCGTGTATGGAATCCGTATCTTCCAACAACAATCTTGGCTTGATAAGCAAGTGCAAGAAACACAATGGAAGCGCAGGTTTCTTGTTGACTAACCCCGAAAATAAATCACACTCATCACATGAAGACATTTATCGTCACAACCGAAATTAAAGTCACTATCAAAGCCGAATCATTGGAAGCGGCAGAAGATATGTTCTTGGATACCACAATCAGTTTTCAAGATGAACAAGGTGAAGAAATGGAATGGGAATTGATTGATAGCCAAATCGAAGAAACTAAAAACTAAAACTCCTCACATGAAAGTTGACTACAAAATCACCACTTGGGAACGCTTTGACATTGACGATGAACACAAAGACGCTTTGCTTGCTTACTTAAAAGAAAATCCAAAAGCATCTGCTATGGAAATTCTTGGTTGGGCATTCGACATTGGCGATGATCCTTATGTTGAAAAAATTGATGGAAGCGATGAAGAAATGACTCCCGAAGAAAACGATGGTTATTCAACGATTGAAATCTTGGATCATCATTGCGGAGAGGTTCTTTTCCACAATGGAAAAAATGAAGAAGAATAATCTTGACTAACCCTAAAAATAAACCACACTACCGCCATGCCTAATTGGTGCAACAATAAATTGACAATCGAAGACTGCTCGCCAGAACTCGCCGCCTACTTGCAAGAGAATGGACTTTCTTTTGACAAGATCAAACCAACCCCGCCCGAAATGCTAAACGACGAATCTGGTTCGTGGTATGGATGGCGTGTTGAGAACTGGGGGACAAAATGGGATTTGTCCGAGCAAGAACAAAGGGAAACTGCCGATTGGCTTCTCTCTGATTCTGCGGGTTTCACCGCTTGCTTTGATACCGCATGGGATTCGCCCCGCTATGCAATCGCCGCCTTGTCTGCTATGTTTCCAAACGATAGTTTTGTTTTGCACTATCTGGAACTTGGGATGTTCTTTGCTGGAACTGCTTACATCTCCAATGGTCAAATCGACCAAGGACACATTCCCGAAAATGAAGAAGCAATGCGAGCCTTTGCCTTGGAGGTTTTCGACTATGACCTTTCAGAAGCAGACGAAGAATAAAGTTGACAAAGGGGGCGAAAGCCCCCAAACTTTCCCCGCATGAAAATCACTCACGAAGAAGCCGAACAATACATCCGCTTGACTTTGCGCGAGCACAGGATGACACACATCCCAATTCGATGGACAAACACAAAAAGAAGATTGGGTTGCTACTGCATAGATGAAAAAAGGATTGAGCTTTCAAAACAAATCCTGCAAAACTTCCATTTGTTTTCTGAAGTTTTCTTGCATGAACTCGCTCATGCCTTGGACATAGCCGAAAGAACAAGATTCTTTGGCACACACAAGGTAAAAGGGCGCAATGACTTTCATGGCAAAAATTGGAAAAAATGGTGCTCGACACTCCACATCCCCGCCCGTAGATTCATCCCTGTAAACTAACCACTAAAACACATGACAGACAAACCAAACCACAATTGCCCACATATCGACATGACCACAATCGAACAGCTCATTGACACAATCATGCAACTCAAAGGCGTTGCCGAACAAGCCTTGGAGCTTGTAGACGAATACTCTGGCGGCGAAAGTGAAACCGCAGAAGAACTCCGCGATGAACTTCAACTTATTCTTGATAATCATCACGCCAACGACTAACTTACCGCCATGACAATAACTGACGACCTAATAAGCATCGCCCAAAAAGCCTTGGATCTCTTGGATGAATACGGATGCGAATCCGAAGCTTCAGAAGAACTCCACAAACACCTTCAAATAATCATTGACGAAATCAACGCCGACAACTAATCTACAGCCATGAAAGAAATCAATCCACCCACAATCCAAGTTGACCTTCTCTACTGCATTGAAGACAACGAAGTTTCCTTTGACAAGGAACTCATGATCTCTGACTTCATTACTGAAATGAATGGTGTCATTGCCGAGTTTTGCAAACAAAACAACCTCATCGAACAATAACCATGCAACCTATCAAAGAAATCGGTGAGTTTGCGCATGACACTTGCAAGCTCAAACGCTACTACGACCTAACAAGAGAACTTCCTGCCGAGCCAATCATCGACCGCATTCTTCCTATGTTTCTTATGGATGATGAACTCTCTGACTTCATCGACCTCTTGGAGGAACTTAAAGAACAAATCGCGCAAGAACTTGTTGACAAGCAAGCCAAATCGAACTAACCTCACGCCATGCAAGACTACATCCACATCGACACTAACATTCCCCTCCACGCACAAGCATACTTGCTCGCCGCAGGACACTTTCTTTCTAAATGGCCCCAAGACTGGAGTGCAGAAAGACTTTGCCTCGCTTTGCTTGCTGATGAATATAGCGTAGACAATCAACAAGAAGACCAAAAACAAATCGAAGTTTGGGAAGCAATCGCCAAGTTTGAATTGAACCCGATGGATGATGGAAGTCCCTTTGCTTTTGTTGAGGAAATCATCAATAACCTTGCGGAAGACATCATTGGTTTCCACATCAAACACTCGCAAAAAGTAATTAACTTTGCGGAAGACATCCTTGGTTTCCGTACTAAACACTCCGAACAATGAAACATCTAGTTTTTACAATTCATAATGGATACATATCATATCATATGGGCAATCAGTCTGGGAGCCATCCTCTTTTTAATCAATCTGCTGGAAAAGTAATTGACTACCTAATCAAAATCATTCAACCTCACTCGCATGAAGTCATCACTAATTGAAGAACTCAAGCAATCAAAGGATACTCACCAGTGGCTTCTTGATCGCATAAACGAAATTGAAAACCACGATATCTTGGACTACCTCTACAACGCAAAACTTTTAGTTCAAGCTGTAGAAGAAAAATGGGACGAGGAAAGAAAAAAATATAATTTTCTGTGATGGGGTGAACAAAAGGGGGGGCGGTGTTATGGTTTCTGCCGCTCCCCCTAACCCATTGAAAATCAACGAGTTATGGGTCGCGCCCCGCCGCCGAGTCATAACTCACTCACAATCAATCAGTTACAACTGAATAAAAAAGATAAAAAAATAATTGACATACCCTTTCCTTGTGGTAGACTTGGCGCAAGTAAAAGTAATTAGAACATAGACTGACGGCTCGCCGCTCGCCCGAAAGAGCGGCAACCTCATCACACAAAAACATGGACGCTATTCAACGAAACATCTACGAAGCAATCCAAGAACAAATTCAAATCTTTGGTGCAGAACAAAAAAACAAACAATGGATCTTGACAAGTTGGGACTCATGGGAGAAAAATCCCTACTACAATGGCCCCGATCAACAACACCCAGAAGATGACTCATATGACCGATAAACCAACTACTTGGGATGGAGCAATCCTTGCCCTCTACAATAAGAAAAAAAGAGTGCGGGTTTACTTTAACCTGCACCGTAAACAACTATCCGTTCAAGCCAAAACTGATAAAGGCTGGCGTGTGTGGCTTCATGCCAACAAGATCACTCTTGAGAATGTCGAATTCAAAGTTTCAGAAGCTGGTCGCCAAAGAGTCTTGCGAGAGAAGAAGAAAAATGTTCATGCTTTTGTCGAGGGCAATCTTGTCCTTGGTGGCATTAATAAGATCAAACCAAGGGTTTGGGTTTCTTACAACCCATACAGGGATATCGGAAAGTTTTACGAAGTCTCTACGCAAAAAACCGTTGACAAGGCAAAGTTTGCTATCATTGTAGGTAGACAAATCCTCGCACAATACTAACATGGCAAGAGCATACCAAATTCAAATCGGCCAAGACACTCGCATCATTGTTCATGATCGAGGCTTACCACCAAGCTGGCAGCAGACTAACATTGACCGTGAGACAGAAGAGAGAGCAATACAAAAGGGGCAATATAATTGTGTGGTTCATCTACACCCAGAAACTTTTGATGTGATTGCTTCTTATCCGTTGAAGTAAGTCGTTGAACCTCAACGAGTTATGGGTCGCGCCCCGCCGCCGAGTCATAACTCATTGAAAATCAATGAGTTATGCAAGTACGAGGATCATAGTAATTCGCGCCTGTCAACAAAAAAGTGAAAATTCTTTCGAAAATAAAAACACAAAAACAATCAAAAATGTGTGGACATCTTCGGGGTTTTTGGTATCTTTTCCCTGTCGCCGCTGATGGCGCAACAACTCCAACCACTAGAAAAAAAATACTATGTCACTGATTATCGCAAAAAACAAAGTCAACGCCGAGCAACTCATGGGTGTCGAAACTCCAGAAGCAGTTGATCGGTTCCAGCCAATCCCTCACTTTTCCCTTGTTCAAATGACAAAGGAAGCAATCGACCGCGCAGGTTTGCAAGTGTCGTTGGAGGAACATTCACTCGCTCGCGGAGGTCAACGCTACTTCGGCGGCTTTGCTCTCAAGGGCGCGGACATTAGCGGGACTGACCGCGAAATCGTGCTTGGTCTTCGCAACGCTCACGACAAGTCTTTCGCCGCTTCGGTGTGCGTTGGCAATCGCATGATGGTTTGCGAAAACCTTTGCTTCTCTTCCGACATCAAACTTGCTCGCCGCCACACGACGAACATCATCGCTGATCTTCCTCGCGTCCTTTCCGATGCAGTCGCTCGCGTTGTCTCGCATTGGGTTGACATGGGCAAGCGCATCGAGCTTTACAAGGAAACGGAAATCTCGCGTGATCGTGCCGCTGACTTGCTCATCGACCTTGTGGATGTCAAAGCATTTCCTGCCCGTGACATTTACGCCGCTGTGCAAGAGTTCCGCAACCCTCGCCATGACGAGTTCAAGGGTGGCACACTCTGGACGCTTTACAACTCAATCACCGAAAACCTCAAGGGCGGTGATCTGTCCAAGTTGCCTTTCCGCACGATGACCGCGCAATCGGTGTTTGACCGCATCGCGGGACATCGCCCGACCATCGAGGCTGAAATCGACCCTGCCGATGCAGGGGAAGAAATGGAAACGCTCGTCGTCGTTGGAGCGTAGACATAACCGCAAAGGAACTCTCGCCCGAAAGGGCGGGGGTTTTTTTCTGAAAAAAAATGAATTTTTTTCTTGACAATTATGGCGCGGCGGCGGGGCGCGAGTCATAACTCGTTGAAACTCAACGACTTACGAATGATCAAATCATAATAAAGTTGCCGCTGTGTCAAGCAAAAAAATAAAAAAAAATCTGAAAAAAAATCCCTTGCCATACCCCGCCGATCTGGTAAAGTTTCCCCATGTCACTCCTCAACTCTGGAAACGCTAAAACACGCAAGGGCGAGAAAAAAGGTTTCATCACCTACGGCTTGCACCTTGCACCCGCAAATCTGTCTGGCTTTAATGTTTGCAAAGACGCAAGCAAAGGTTGTGCCGCTGCCTGTCTTAATACCGCAGGGCGTGGCGCAATGTCGTCTGTGCAACGCGCACGAATCGCCAAAACACTTTTGTTCTTTCACGACAAGCCAACTTTCCTTTCTAACCTATGGGAAGAAGTAAAGAAGTCGATGAAGTCCGCAACGCGCAAGGGCATGACCCCATGCTTCCGCTTGAATCTCACAAGTGATCTGCCGTGGGAGAAAATCAAACTAAATGGCTTAAATGTTTTCGAGGCTTTCCCAAGTGTGCAATTCTACGACTACACAAAAAGCCCCGAACGCATGACGCGCTTTGTAAATGGTGAGATGCCAAAAAACTATCACCTCACCTTTTCCCGCTCTGAAACAAATGGCGCAATCTCCCTTGCTTTCCTTCGTTCGGGTGGCAATGTCGCAATGGTTTTCCGCAAGTCTTTGCCGACTCAATACTATGGGCATGATGTCGTAGACGGTGACGAAACAGACTTACGCTTTCTCGATGGCAAGGGAAAAATTGTCGGGCTGAAAGAAAAAGGTCTTGCTAAAAAAGACGAAACGGGTTTTGTTCTTGAGCCAGCATAAACATAGAAGCGCGAAAAAATGGAAATCTTAATCTGGAGCATCTTAATAGGAACAGCTTTCTTTTGTCTAATGGAATGAACATAATTCACACAATCCTAGAAACAGCAATTGGCATCTACTTTGTCGTTGCCGAACATGACAAGAAAAAAATTTCAACTTTGCGCGTTTACCAAATTGTTGACGGCATAGTGGGTGCGCGTTTGTCATACACGGAGAAAGAGTTGCCGCAACTGGTTGAAAATCTGGAAGAGGCGTTGCAATAAAAAATCCTTGACTCATAACTCGTTGAAACTAAGCGAGTTATGGCTCGCCGCCCACCCGCGCCTCATAACTCATTCATTCTCAATCACTTCTAATCCCGTCGAATTCGATGGGTTTATTTGCTAAATATTTTTTTAATTTTAGCCGATTTGTTATTTGATTTTTATTTGATTAAATTTGGCGGGTAGAGTAGGATTTGAACCCACGGTGACTTTCGCCACTTCAGTTTTCAAGACTGATGCATTAAACCGCTCTGCCATCTACCCATTATTATTAGCAATACCTATAGTAATTCTTTTGTTGTTCTTTGTCTAGAAAAAAAACATTCTCCTCATATTCAAGTACTCCTGCCTCATGTAGAACTTGATCTAAAACAACAGGAATATAATCTCCTTCTGCTTCATACTTATTTCCATCTAATTCGATTATTATTTTCATTTTATTTGGAGAATATGGTCCTCCTAGTTGGGAATGATCCAACGACCCGACCCTTATAAAGAATCCGCTCTACCACTGAGCTATAGGAGGATTATTTGGTGCGCCCACTTGGATTTGAACCAAGGACCAAGGGTTTATGAGACCCCTGCTCTTACCACTGAGCTATAAGCGCATTTTAAATGGTAGCCGCAGTCGGACTCGAACCGACAAGCCGATAAAGGCAATGGATTTTAAGTCCACAGTGTTTACCAATTTCACCATGCGGCCAAAATCTTTTTAAATCATATCAAAACTCTTTACTTCTGGAATCATCTTAATAAATTTGCTTTTACATTCTTCGAAGTCTTTCCCTCTGGGGAAACCAGAACAACCTCTGTTCCAACCATCCCATCCGAGTTGATCCATTATACTCTCTTCTGTGTGAATGTCAATCTGATAATCAATAGATTTATCCTCGCTTGAGTTTCGTGCTTGAAGAGTATCTACTTCTTCAAGAAGATCGTAAAGATCATACATGTAATCATTCTCTTTCAATTCGTTGATAATCTCCTCATCAGAAAGATCTTTGAGGTTTTCAAACCTTTCCCTAAGCAAGTCTGTATCTATACCGCAAAGATTGCCAGTCCAGACTGTCTCTGTCGTCCATTTTTCAAAAAACAATTTCATAATTATTTATTAGCGTATTCTAGAATAAAATATAACACACAATACAAAAGCACCCAAAACCCAGTATTAACCTTTGACTCTTGCATGTGAGCATTATAGGTTTAGTTTATTTGGAGGTCAAGCAAATTCCACATCAATTGGGAAAGAAAGATCAGTCATTGTCATCCCATCATTGACAAGATAGAGATTGGCGTGGAATCCTTGCTCGTCCTCAAAGAAGTTTAAATCAACAAATTCGTTTATTACATGCCATTCATCTTCTTCGAATGCGCGTTTCATTGTATAAGTACCCTCATTAGTATCGAGGATAAGATTTTCTTCTTTTACGATTAGTTTCATTTGTTTCTGAACTTGTGCAGAAGTTTCTCATCCGACAGGCGGGTTGTCAAGAAAGTTTGCATGAAAGAAACAGGAATATCTCCATACATACCATCATCATGCAGAAGAGTTTCATTCTCATATTCATCGAAGTCCCCACCAAAGTGTTTACCATCAATTATTACGGGACCAAACTTTTCGCCATCAATATTTGATGAGATCTGATGCTCCACCACTACTTTTCTTTTTTTATTAAAAAACATATTATTAATCTTGGTTGTTGTGTTTTTCCATAACACGGTTAAATTCATATCTAAGGTCACTCTTGAGTTCGTCGCGTTCAATAGCTACTTGAATAATGTGGCTTAGATCACGAACTGTGTCAAGAAGTTTTTCAATTGTTTGCTCTACAGTGTCCATTTTATTTATTTATTATTTATTTGTTATTAAATTGGTAGGCCGTGATGGAATCGAACCATCGACTAAAAATTAGAAGTTTCTTGTTATATCCACTTAACTAACAGCCCAAAATTATTAGAAGTTTTGGAATTTATATTCGGGGTGAAGTTCTTTAATCTTTGCGTGGAGTTTCTTGCGCAGGACATAGTACTCAGTAATAAGATCTGGGTCTGATATCAAGTCAATAAACTCACTGGCGACAGAATCAAAGACTGATTCTACTTGTTCAAGATGTTGTGCTGTCGGATTCATGTGCGAGAAAGTTAACAGTTTCTTGAGCTTTGTCAATATTTATTTACTTATTTCTTGAACCTAATAGAATGTGGCAAAGAAACCATAGACCTGCCATTTGAAACATTGTTATTTGTGGGATCTGCGGCCAAAGTTTAATCACAGTAAAGTTCCAAATAATTTGCATGATAAAACTAATAATGCCACATGCAACAAACACACCTAAGAAATAAGAAATCTTGCTAAGTAGATCTTTTTTATTTGCCCCATTGTTATTTGGCTTTTGTTCCTTTAACATTTCATCAAAAAGTTTTCGATATGCTTCTAGTTCGGTCCTCTCAAGTTCAGTTAATGTCTTTTCTTCGCTCATAATATTATAAAAGTTATTATTAATAGGCATAAGCTTCCTCCGAGACCTCAATTACTTTATTATTAAGGACTTCTTTGCTAATCTTTAGAGATTTCCTAGCCTCGCTGATAAAATCAAAAGTCTTATTTACATCAAGCCCATCAAACATGGACTTCCACTTTATTAATCTCTCAAATTGTTTTTTGCTTTCTAGGTAGATAGTAAGACCGTAGTAAGAATTAACTATCTTGCTTTCAAACATATTTTCTGCTAGAGTACAAACCCTCAATTGCTCCTCTTCAGAAGCCTCGTTCATTTGGACAATAAGCTCACAACCGTTGTTTTTGATGATGTATTTCATTTCGGGGCAAAGTTAGTCTTATTTCTGGGGTAGGTCAAGAATTTTGTTGCAGAAATGTTATTAAAAATCGGATTGTGCCTAAACTAAGTGCCAACCATGTGATAAACTCTTTGAATTCCATCTATTAAGGATCTAATATAGCTGTTATTAAGCCGAAAATCAAGCAAAATTGACGAAAATCGCCCAAAAAGGCCCAAATTTTAAAAAAATGTTATTATTTTGTGCTTTTATTTGTTTCGGAGTAGGGGAAAAATTAAACAATTGGTAAAAGTTTTTAAAATTTTTATGTTATTTTTATAAAATTTTATGTTATTTGAATTTATTTGCGTTAATCTTTATTTGGTTTGGTTTGGTTGAATTTGATTGGCTGAGGGCAGGAATCCTAGATAATATAAGGAAAAGCGGGTTAAAAAAAGAATTTGTATTTTTTATTTAGAGGGGGCGTGAGTACCCTAATACACTCTCACACACTCTTATACATTATAACACACTAATATATAATCACTATAATTCCCTTATGTTATCTAGCTTTTCTTATTACTAACCCTATATGTCCTATACTCTATTCTCTTCTATCTAACCTAATATCTAAACAATATTAAATAATCAATTAAAAATACTTTTAGTTGTATTACCTAATAAATTCAAACCTGTTGTAAATAATAAAAAAGAGGAATAATTTCAATACCTGTCATTTGTTGTATTTGATCTGAAACATTAAAGAAATAGGGCGCATCAAAATCCTCATAGACAAAAGCAATTCCATGTGGTAATCTACTCACCAAAATTGGAAAACCCCTTGATATTCCTTGGTTTTTTATAGTTGAGCTTAAATTTCCTATGCTTTGATCAGAGGAGGTATTTGAACTCAAAAAGACAAAACCATGATTGCCCGAATAGTCTTTCTTTAGGTCTTCTATTGATATATTTTTAATAAAATCCATAATCTGGGCATAATTTTAAAATAAGTATAATTTTAAGGGGGGGTAATTTATAAAATCTATACTTAAATTGTGTAATACTTTCTATATTATGCAATTCTCATTTGCCGCAGTCAACTATAAAGATAAAGATTTGATCAACAGAGTTCGTCAAGATGCTGATAAAAAATTCAGTGGCAATTCCTATGTTAAAAATCTCTGGATCTTAAAAGAATATAAGAAAAGAGGTGGCAAAGTTTCTTACAAGGGTGACAAACCTTCTTCTAAGAAAATAGAAAAACAAGTTGATGCTTCTATTGATGAACAAGTATTTGCCATGATGGATGAATTTGAAGAGTCCGATTCAAAAAAGAATGAGGGTAAAAAATTAAATAAACCTTTTAGACTTCCTTCTGGATCAAATAAGAAATTTGGAGTTTATGTAAAAAACGAAAAAGGAAACATTGTTATTGTTAAGTTTGGTGATCCAAACATGGAGATCAAAAGAGATGATCCAGAACGCAGAAAGAGTTTTAGAGCAAGACATAATTGTGATAATGCTGGACCAAAGTGGAAAGCAAGATATTGGGCTTGTAAGACATGGACAAAGACCCCTGTTTCTAAAATCGTCGGTAGCTCAATTGAAGTATCATATAACGACGAAATTGATTGGGATAATTTACCTTCACAAGAGCAGTTTCTTGAATTGTATCCAGACTTAATGAGTGTCAACGAAATAGTTGAAGATTGATTACCAACTAGCAAGGTAAAACAATTTTTCTTTTTCCCAATCAAAGTCGTTAAGGAGTCGATACATTTTATCTCTAGTATTTTCTATTTGCTCCCAGTAGTATTCATCTACTTCCATACTACCAAAAAAGAAACCGCTTGTAGGCATAAAATGAGTTGGATCTTTTTCTTCAATAGTTAAGAATAAAGCATCGACTAAATCTATAATGTGATCTCTGGTGACTTCATACATGTCACAATTATCAATACCTATTTGTACATGAGTCACAAACCATTGGTGCAGGGCATTAAATTTACGCCAGTACGAGACTTCTTTAAAAAGACAATATCCTCCTTTTAAATAATCAGATTGATAAAGAGGCAAAAACTCTTTAATGTCTTCATCTTCTGGACTAAGGTCGTGCCTATCAAGAGCACTTAATTCTTTAGTAGAATGATTAGTTCTCTTCGTTTTAAACAAAAACATGTCAAGTCCCA
>Ga0102830_1000452_pt1 | contig 18264 bp, 18 predicted proteins | sample ColrivemetaGS703_FD_84511 | JGI IMG/M metagenome (GOLD analysis project Ga0102830, IMG submission 84511) | Estuarine microbial communities from the Columbia River estuary - Freshwater metaG S.703 | ecosystem: Environmental > Aquatic > Marine > Intertidal zone > Estuary | place: USA: Columbia...
CAATGGTTTCTAGATGCAAAAAGTAAGTATTTTAGGTTGTGGTTGGTTAGGAAAACCTTTAGCTGTTTTTTTGATTTCGAAAGGATATTTAGTGAAAGGATCTACAACTTCTGATGAAAAATTGAAATTATTAGCTGCTGAAAATATCATTTCTTTTTTGGTGGATATTTCTCAACAAGAAATCAACAAAGATTTTTTAGATGTATCAATTTTAATCATTGCAATCACCTCAAAAAATGAGGCTGATTTTAAAAGGTTGATTTCACAAATTGAAGAATCGAATATCCAAAAAGTAATTTTCATAAGTTCGACTTCTGTATATCCAAGTTTGAATAAAATAATGACCGAAAATGATGCTACTCAAGAACATCCTTTACTGACTATTGAAAATTTATTTCGAGAAAATACCCATTTTAACACCACAATCATTCGTTTTTCAGGTTTGTTTGGAGGAGAAAGACATCCTACAAATTGGTTTCAAAACGGACGAAAAATACCACAACCAAATGGATTTGTAAATATGATTCATCTGACAGATTGTATTGCAATCATTGAAAAAATCATAGAGCAAAACTATTTTGGAGAAACATTTAATGCTTGCTCTAACCATCATCCAACAAGAAAAGATTTTTATGAAAATGCTTGCAAAACCAAAAATGTTGAGACACCAATATTCGAAGAAAATGAAGCTTTAAATTGGAAAATTATTTCTTCAGAAAAATTACAAAAAACACTGAATTACCAATTTTTGGTAGATGATTTACTTTGGAGTTCTGAGTTCAAAATTTAAAATCTCAGCTAAAAATTTAAAACTAAAAAATATTAACTATACTTTCTTTTTCTTAAATAATTGAAAATTATTCCAAATGAAGCTAATAAAACCAGGGGTAAAATCACATTGAAAATTTGCCAAAATGTTCTTTCTTTATAGGCTTTTTGTTGGTCTAATTTTGCGATTTTTATGGTTTTGTTTCTCAATTGCATCAAACCAACATCATCCAATAAATAATCAATAGAATTCAGTATAAAATCTTTGTTGCCAAAAGTTTCATTAGTCCATTTATCTCTAGATAAATCATAGGGATTTCCTTTTAATAATTGATTTTTTCCAACATCACCATCAGCAATGACAATCATTTTGTTTTCATTTGAATTTCCTTTGAAAAGGCTTGTTTCAAAAGGTTTGATTCGGTTTTTGTATGCAGATGTAAATTCCCCTTCTAATAAAATGGCAAACAACTGATTTCCATCTTGATACTCTTCTTCTTTGGGTTCTTCTGCAATAGACTGTAACTCAATTATTGTGGGAGTTCCTACTTTTTTTGTCAAAACCGAACTCTGTAACAACAACGTTTTTTTAAGATTACTCTGCAAAATGTCTATCTGATTTGCAAATTGCAAACGTACAGGCATCATGTTTTTTGTAATTGCATGTGTCGGATTTCCATTTACAAGGGGATGAAAAAACCAATCAAAATTTTGAAATTGAGGTTGATTGCCAATATTACCAGTTGCCAAAGCGATTTTTGCAGCATACAAATCTTTTATCAAATAGGTATTTATTCTAATTCCGTATGAAAATAGCAAATCAGTCAAATTCAAATCTAATGGATATGCCAACATTTTTCCACCATTACTCAAACTATCTTGTTCAGCTTGTACATTGTCTATCATCCACAAGGTTTTTCCTCCATTTGTGATAAATTGGTCTAAGGTAAACTTCTCTTTTTCAGTAAATTGTTCTGTTGGTTTTGCGATAATAGCCAGATCAAAAGTGGCTAAATCTTCTAAAGTTTGAGCTGGATTTGAGGCAACAGAATCCAAGGTAAATTTTGCTAATTTGTATTTTTTAGCAACTTCGCTTAAATAGCTATATTGAAAAATATCTTGCAATTCACCATTTCCAGTAATAATGGCAATATTTTTCGTCTTTTTTTGTGAAATAGCATGTATTGCATTGCTGAAACTATATCCCAAATTTTCAATGGCTTTTTCCAATTGTTGTTCTTGCGAAATGGCAATTGCACTTGGCAATAAAGAAACAAGCGTTGTTTTTTCTTCAAAATTGATTTCAGCCCAAGGAAAAATAATAGCTTCAGAAAATTTCCCTTCTTCTTGAACTGTTAGCTGACTTGGCATCATGCCTTTTTTTATCAATGCTTCACGATGATCATCAGGATTTTCAAAATGAATTATAATATTCGAATTTTCTGAGATGATTTCTTCTAAAAATTGTCTAGTTTCAGTCTGTAAACGTTTAAATTCTGATGGAAAATCACCTTCTAAGTAAATGGTGATATATAAAGGAGTTTTGATTTCGGAAAGTATATTTTTTGTGGTTTCAGAAAGCGTAAATCGTTTGTCAGCAGTTACATCAAAACGCTTGTATACATACTGATTTACAACATTTAATAGTATAATAATTCCGAAAAAAATGCCGATTTTTTGAATCTTTTTAGTCATTTTCTAATCGAATTTTAGTGATGAATAAAAAGAAACCAGTAACACTTACAAAATAAACCAAATCTCTTGTATCAATAACACCTCTTGAAATACTTTTGAAATGCTCATTAATTCCTAATTTTTGAATCAGCAAAAAATCATTTCCGAATGAATTCGAAACAGCCTCAAAGCCATAAAAAAGTAAGAATGTGATGAAAACTCCTAGAATAAAAGCCACAATTTGATTTTTTGACAATGTGGATGTGAATAATCCAACAGAAGTATATGTGGAAGCTAAAAAAAGTATTCCTAAATAAGAACCAATTGTGCTTCCAAAATCGATATTTCCTGCAAGGTTTCTTAATTTATAAATAGTGTAAACATATGTTACGGTTGGGATAATTGCAATAACTGCCAATAATAATGAGGCCCAAAATTTACCCAAAACAATTTGCCAATCAGAAATAGGTTTTGTTTTTAAAAGCTCTATGGTTCTGTTGTTATTTTCATCAGCAAAACTTTTCATTGTAATGGCAGGAATTAAAAATAATAATACCCAAGGGGTGAGGTAAAAAAAAGGACTAACATCAGCAAAACCAGCATTTAAGATATTGAAATCATCATCAAAAACCCATAAGAATAAACCATTGATCAATAAGAAAAATCCAATGACTAAATAGGCAATTGGTGATGTGAAAAAGGAATTGATTTCTTTAATCAGAATGGCTTTCATTATTTGTATTTTAGGAAATTTAAGTTTTTATTGTTTTTGATGTTTAAGTTATTTTTTGGTCTTGCTCAAAAACTAAAACTCACAATTTATTAACACTCCAAGCTTGTGGTTTGTCATTAAAATAGGTTTTGGTTTGTGCCCAAGTTTCTATGAATAATGATGAATTTCGGTAATTTTCCAAATCACTTTCATTTTCCCAATGAGAATAAGTAAAAAAAACTTCAGGATTGGATTTGTCTTGATATAATTCTAATAATAAACATCCTTTTGAACTTTTTATGAGCGATTTTTTTTCATGAAACATTTCCAAAAATTCAGGGATAAATTTTGAGTAGAAACTCATCTTTACGATTCTTACAAACATAATTTATAATGCAGTTGAGAGTTTAGATTCATCTTCTGAAAAGAAATCTATGGTAACTCTGTCTCTATATTCCAAACCTAATAAAGTTGATGCGCCACCAACAGTTTTTAAATTACTTCTAAAAATAGCCAATTCAAGATAGTCTGCAGAGTTGAACAAAGCTAATTTTTCACCATCAAAAATGGTAGAATTTGTGCCATATTCTCCAGTAATTTCATTGTATTTATTGAATATTTTAGTGAATTTATGTATTGAAGCACTCACTGTAAATTTTCTATTTTTACCAATTTCTTGAAACATTTTTCTGTTAATATTGGTAATTAAATTCCCAAAATTATCAACATACAAAACGCCACCAATAATTTGATTTTGAAGTTGATTTATTTTTGGTTTGATTTCAGTGTTTATTTTTATCTCTTTGATTTCTTTCCCAATTACGGTTAAATTCCCTCCTCTTGCTATAAAACATGCCACATTTACAAAAACATCCAACACCGGAAAACTACTTTCAATTCGATCGTGAATATTGATTTCCACCATTTTTGTGGGCTGAATTTCAGAGGCAATCATCGATATTAAGCCATTGTCAGGACACACAAAAAAATGATTGTCAATTTCTAAAGCAATGTGTTTGTTTTCATCACTCAACTCAGAATCTACACCCACAATATGAATAGTTCCTTTTGGAAAACTTTTGTAAGAATTTTTTAAAATGTAAGCAGCTTCAGCAATATTAAAAGGTGATATTTCATGTGAAATATCAACGATTTTAGCATCCGAAAGCTGTGATAAAATAGCTCCTTTTACAGCACCAACAAAGTGGTCTTTTGTCCCAAAATCAGAAGTTAATGTAATAAAAGACATTTTTTTGTTAATTAATTGTGTAAAAGTTGTTAACTTTTTAACGCAAATTTACTAAAATAACTCTTTTTTAATACTATTTTTAAGATATAAATTCTAGTCACTATAAAACTAAATTGAATCATTTGAACGAGAGAATCATAGAGTTAACGGAAATAAGTCCAAAAGATTTTTTTGGCGCACAAAACAGTACTATTGAGCAGTTAAAAAAGTACTTTCCAAAGATTAAAATTGTAGCAAGAGGACCAAAGCTCAAAATTTATGGAGATCCTGAAATTCTTGACGAATTTGAAACCCGGTTGGATCGTTTGATAAAATATTTCAATCGCTACAATAAATTAGATGAAAATAGCATTGAGCGCATTTTGACATCCAATGGAGAAGATCCAAAAACAATAGCAAATCAAAATTCAAAAGATGTTTTATTACATGGTGTTAGTGGAAAATTGATAAAACCACAAACTGAAAACCAACGTAAAATGGTACTGTTAATGAATCAAAACGACATGCTTTTTGCAGTAGGTCCTGCAGGAACGGGAAAAACGTATACTGCTGTTGCTTTAGCCGTTAAAGCATTGAAAGATAAGGAGGTAAGACGTATTATTTTAACTAGACCTGCTGTTGAAGCGGGTGAAAACTTAGGATTTTTGCCAGGAGATTTAAAAGAAAAATTAGATCCTTATATGCAGCCTTTATATGATGCATTGCGGGATATGATTCCGCATGAAAAATTAGAGGCTTATATTGAAAATGGAGTTATTCAAATTGCACCACTAGCTTTTATGAGAGGAAGAACTTTGGATAATGCATTTGTGATTTTAGACGAAGCTCAAAACACTACTCACAATCAAATGAAAATGTTTTTGACACGAATGGGGATGCATGCAAAATTCATTATTACCGGAGATCCTGGTCAAATTGATTTGCCAAGAAAACAAGTTTCAGGACTCAAAGAGGCCTTGCTAGCATTAAAAGATATTGAGGGAATTGCCCATGTTTATTTAGATGATAAAGATGTAGTAAGGCATCGTTTAGTGAAAAAAATCATTCATGCTTATAAAAGTATTGAGACTGAATAAAATTTAAATGTCATAATACACTTCAAATTAGTATCATAATATTTACTTTTGAGTTCTGAAATAAGAATTAAAATAATGAATACAATTAACGAAACAAACTTCCAATTTCCGGACTTAAAATCAGTTTATAAAGGAAAAGTAAGAGAAGTGTATAATATCAATGATGAACTTTTGGTAATGATTGCAACGGATAGATTATCAGCTTTTGATGTGATTTTGCCAAAACAGATTCCATTTAAAGGGCAGATATTGAATCAAATAGCTACCAAAATGATGAATGAAACTGTTGATATTGTTCCAAACTGGTTGATAGCAACACCTGATGAAAATGTTGCAATTGGTCATTTATGTTCTCCTTTTAAAGTTGAAATGGTGATTCGTGGTTATTTATCAGGGCATGCAGCACGTGAATATAAAGCAGGAAAAAGAATGCTTTGTGGCGTGAAAATGCCTGACGGAATGATGGAAAACGATAAATTTCCTTTTCCGATGATAACACCATCAACAAAAGCGGATAATGGCGAACATGATGAGGACATCTCAAGAGAAGATATTTTAGCAAAAGGAATTGTATCCGAAGAGGATTACTTGATTTTAGAAGATTATACCCGAAAATTATTCCAAAGAGGTACAGAAATTGCCGCAAAGAGAGGTTTGATTTTAGTTGATACAAAATACGAGTTTGGAAAAACAAAAGATGGGAAAATTGTGTTGATTGACGAAATTCATACACCAGATTCTTCTCGTTATTTCTATGCAGATGGTTATCAAGACAGACAAAATAGTGGTGAGGCCCAAAAACAATTATCTAAGGAATTCGTTCGTCAATGGTTGATAGAAAACGGTTTTCAAGGAAAAGATGGTCAGCAAATTCCTGAAATGAATGAAGAAAAAATTACTGAAATATCCAATAGATATATTGAATTATACGAACAAATCACAGGTGAGAAATTCATCAAAGCAACTACTGATAATGTTTTGGTAAGAATTGAAAAAAATGTGATGGATTTTCTTTCGCAATGAAAGCTGTAACCCTCAAACTACTAAAAGACGAACTTTCTCATAAATCTAGCTATGAATTGAAAGAGTTATGTTTGCATTTGTCAAGATTCAAAAAAGAAAACAAAGAATTATTGACCTATTTATTGTTTGAGTCTCATAATGAAGAGAGGTATGTTGAATCCATTAAATCTCAAATGGATGATCAATTTGAGGAAATAAACACAAAAAACTATTTTTTCATCAGAAAAACTGTTCGTAAAATTCTTACTCAAACAAAAAAATACATTCGTTATTCAAAAAATAAAGAAACAGAAGCTTCGCTTTTATTACATTTTTGCAAAAAACTAAAAATGATGAAACCCTCAATTCATCAAAGCCAGCGCTTAGAAAATGTATATGTATCTCAATTAAAAATGGCAACAAAAGCCATTGAAAAATTACACGAAGATTTGCAATATGATTTTCAAATCGAACTTGACAACATCACCAATGCCTAAAGAAAGACCTATCATAAAAAATATTGTATCAGATAAAACGCTACCGTTTGAAACATTTCAAAATGTAACTTTGCGTCCGATTATTAAAATGCAACATGATTTGATTTTAGCATTATTTCAAAGCTATGTTCAAAAAAAGAAAATTGTTTTTGGGTCTTTAGAGAATCAAAGAGCAAAAGATAAAATTAAATCCATATTTGAAAAAGATATCAATTTCAAACACTTGATTATGGGTATAATTATTGGCCATTTTTCAGCAGAAGAGTTTGATAGGTACAATTTAAATACCGCTGAATTTCATAAGCGTATCATTCAAATTATAGTTCAAAGAATCCAAGATACTTTTCTGAAATGACAAAACCACTACCTAGGTAGTGGTTTCAATCAATCAATCAACCAAAAAACTTCTTTAAAACTTTCGCATAAAATGCAAAATAACTATGAGAAGTATTTACTTTATAATTTTACTGAATTACACTTTAAAGATACAAATCATTTGTTTAACAAAATGTTAAAAAAATAAAACAATTAAATATTTTGGTCCTAACTTTTTTGTAACATGTAAAGATGTATATTTTATATAAAAAAAACACAAATTTCGTTCTAAAAGAGTATTATAACGTTTAATTAGAAGTTAAAAATAGTAAACAAAAGTTAAATAAGATATTTTAGTAAAATACGGATACTTACAAAAGCGATTAAAATAGCAGTTACTTTTTTTAGTAAGATAGGGGAAAAGAATTTTGAGCTAAGCCTATTTCCAATTTGGCCACCAATAAAAACAACTATTAAAAGCATAGATGTCAATAGCCAATTTATTTTAAAATTCACATTTGTTAGCTGACCACTCAAACCAGCTAATGAATTTACTAAAATAAAAATACTAGATGTTGCTGCGATTTTTTTTGGAGTATCCCAGTTTGTTAAGTGCAAAAGGGGTGATAGAAAAATTCCACCACCAATACCAACCATTCCTGAAATAAAACCTATAATTCCACCCAACCCCATATTCTTTATGAAATTAGGTTTCTCTAAGACGTTATTTTCAGTGTATATTTTTTTAGAAATCCACATGGTAATTGAGGCAAATAAAAGTGTAAATCCTAAAAGAATGAAAAATAATTGTTCTGTTATTTTTAAATACCCCCCTAAATAAGCCATAGGAATGCTAAATATTACGAGAGGCGCAATCTTTTTAAAATCAATTTTTTTTTCTTTATAAAATAATAAAACATTTCCACTAACCACTACAATATTGCAAAATAAGGAAATTGTTCTCATTTCCTTAAATGCAATTGATGATAATGCTAAAATCGCTAAATAGCTTGAACCTCCACCAAAACCAACGGAAGCATAAAGTATTGCTATTGTAAAAAATAAAAATACCAAATGCCAATTGTTTATAAAAATTTCTAACATATTCATTCTGAATTCATAAGCAATATTACTGTAAAATATTATTTTGGTATCATTTTACACATTTTTTTTTTTATTATTGCTAAATAAATATATCTATGCTAAAAAAATACATATGAAATTAAATAGCTGTCCAAATTGCTTGTCTGAATAGTATATGAAAAGTGGTGTTGTTAATTATCGTCAGCGATTTAAGTTTAAAAAATGCAATTATTATTTTACAGTAAACAAATTAGGGAAAAAGATTGATGATTATTTTGTTAATAAAGCGCTTCAATTATATATAGAAAGATTGAGTTACAGGGAAATTGAACGAATATTAGGAATATCACATGTTAGTATTTTAAATTGGTAAAAATATATGGAATTAAAAGGACTGTAAATAAAAATTATCATCCTACATACACAATACTGAATGCTCTAGAATTATCAAGTTACTTTCAATACACTGAAAATTTAAAAGGAGCAGTAGTTCTTGTTACTCAGCTTGGAGATAAGTCTTTGTTGATAAATAGGAGCTATTTTAAAAAAAATAGTTATTATGAACGGATAAGATAAATATATATTTGAATACATTAAAAAATAATAAAAATATTTTAAGAGTAGGAGTTATAAATTTTTTAATTGCTCAATTATAAATTATATAAAAAATTATAAACTTTTTATTTTTTCTACTTTAATACCATAACATTTTAAGCAATAATTCACTTTTAAATTACAACAATGTCACATACAAATAATGCAAAAAAATATTGGAAAGAAAACATTAAATATTTATTAATATTACTATTTATTTGGTTTTTAGTTTCTTACGGGTGTGGAATCTTATTGCGAGAAGAGTTAAATCAATACAATTTGGGGGGCTTTAAACTTGGTTTTTGGTTTGCACAGCAAGGATCAATTTACATATTCGTTATTCTTATTTTCGTTTATGTTCGATTGATGAATAAATTAGATAAAAAATACGGTTACGACGAAAAGTAATTAATACTAACTTTTAAAATTTACAATTATGAATGTTCAAACTTGGACCTGGATTATCGTCGGAATCACATTTGCCCTATATTTTGGGATAGCTATTTGGGCTAGAGCTAGCTCTACAAAAGAATTTTATGTGGCTGGTGGAGGTGTTTCTCCGTTAGCAAACGGAATGGCAACTGCAGCAGATTGGATGAGTGCTGCTTCTTTTATTTCAATGGCAGGAATCATCTCATTTGCTGGTTACGATGGCTCAGTATATTTAATGGGTTGGACTGGTGGTTATGTTTTATTGGCATTGCTATTGGCTCCTTATCTCAGAAAATTTGGGAAATTTACAGTACCTGATTTTATTGGAGATCGTTATTATTCAAATGGAGCAAGAACTGTTGCTGTAATTTGCGCATTGATTGTTTCTTTTACTTACGTTGCAGGGCAAATGCGAGGAGTTGGAATTGTGTTTTCACAATTTTTACAAATTGATATTGTTTATGGTGTAATTATAGGCATGGTCATTGTACTTGTTTTTGCATTTTTAGGCGGAATGAAAGGAATCACTTACACACAAGTAGCACAATATTGTGTATTGATTTTTGCTTTTATGGTTCCTGCAATTTTCATTTCTTTTCAAATGACAGGCAATATTATACCTCAAATAGGAATGGGAAGCACAGTTGAAGACGGAACATATTTATTGGATAAATTAGATTCACTTCATACACAATTGGGCTTTAAAGAATATACATCAGGAACAAAATCTACTTGGGATGTTTTCGCAATAACACTCGCTCTTATGGCAGGTACTGCAGGATTACCTCACGTAATTGTTCGTTTTTTTACGGTTCCAAAAGTAAAAGATGCGCGAAAATCTGCAGGTTTAGCGTTATTATTCATCGCCATTTTATACACTACAGCTCCTGCAATTGCGGTATTTTCTAGAACAAATTTAATTGAAACGGTCAGTGAAAAAGAATATGTAGCTATTCCTCAGTGGTTTAAAAATTGGGAAAATACAGGTTTGATTGCCTGGATTGATAAAAATAACGATGGAAAAATTCAATATGTAAGTGGCAATGCTCTTGACGGAAAAAAACCAGTTTATAAAGAAAATAGAGGAAATTCTGGTGAACGTTTAGTAGCTAATTCAAGTGCTGAAAATAACGAATTATATGTTGATAATGATATCATGGTTTTAGCAAATCCTGAGATTGCTGGTCTTCCTGATTGGGTAATTGCATTGGTTGCTGCTGGTGGATTGGCAGCAGCTCTTTCAACAGCAGCAGGTCTTTTATTAGTAATATCAACTTCCATTTCTCATGATTTAATTAAAAAACAACTAAAACCAGATATTTCTGATAAAGCAGAATTGATGTGGGCAAGAATATCCATTTTTATTGCTATTGTGGTTGCTGGTTTATTCGGAATTTATCCTCCAGGATTTGTGGCAGCTGTTGTTGCGCTCGCCTTTGGATTGGCAGCAGCCTCTTTTTTCCCTGCGATTATTCTTGGGATTTTTGATAAACGAATGAATAAAGAAGGTGCAATTTCAGGTATGATTGTCGGAATTACATTAATGCTCTTTTATATGATTCGTTTCAAAACAGGTTTAATAGGAGTATTGGAACCATTACCAAGCAATAAATGGTGGTTTGGAACCTCACCAGAAGGTTTTGGAACAATTGCAATGATCTGTAACGTAGTAGTTTCGTTTGTGGTATCAAGATTTACCAAAGCTCCTCCAAAAGAAGTTGTTGAAATTGTTGAAAATATCAGAATTCCTTCTGGAGCAGGAGAAGCAACCTCTCATTAAAATATATAAAAATTGAGGTAACTTTAAAAAAGTTACCTAATAAATAATAAATTTTCAGTTTGAAAAAAATTCTAATAGTAGATGATGACCCCAACATTTTAATGGCACTAGAATATGCTTTTAAAAAAACAAGATTTCGACGTTTTTATTGCTAGAGATTGTAGTGAAGCTCTCGAAATTTTAAAAAAGAACATCCCAATGTGGTACTTTTAGACATTATGATGTAACAAGTTGATGGGTATCAAACCTTAAAAATCATCAAGGAAAACGAAAATTTAACGAAGGTAAAAGTCGTTTTTTTAACGGCAAAAAGTAAAAATCCAGACATTGAAAAAGGGTTCGCTTTGGGTGTAGATAAGTATTTTACCAAACCTTATTCTGTAAAAAAATAATTACAAAAATCAATACCCTGATTCAAAATTAATATTATTTAAAAATCTAAAAATTATGAGTAATTACCACATCAAAAATTTCCCAGAATATTTTCACGTATATCGTAATTCAGTAAGAAATCCAGAATTATTTTGGGAAGAAATTGCAGAAGAACATTTTCTGTGGAGAGAAAAATGGCATAATGTATTGAGTTGGGATTTCTCAAAACCCGAAGTTAAATGGTTTGAAGGGGCAAAATTAAACATCACAGAGAATTGTATTGATCGTCATTTGTATACCAATGGTAATAATACAGCCATCATTTTTGAGCCAAATAGTCCTGATGAAGCCGCACAACATATTAGTTATCGAGAATTGTATGAGCGTGTAAATCAAATGGCAAATGTGCTAAAATCAAAAGGAATTAAAAAAGGCGACAGGGTCTGTATTTATTTGCCAATGATTCCTGAATTGGCAATTTCGTTGTTAGCATGCGCAAGAATTGGCGCAATTCACTCTGTTGTTTTTGCAGGATTTTCATCAAATGCTTTAGCGACAAGAATCAATGATAGCGATTGTAAAATGGTGATCACTTCTGATGGATCATATAGAGGGACTAAAAAAATCGATTTAAAAGTAATTGTTGATGAAGCTTTAGAAAGTTGTCCTTGTATTGATACCGTTTTGGTGGTTGAAAGAACAAATACACCCATAACGATGAAATTTGGCAGAGATTTTTTAATAGCACCTTTATTAGCAGCTGCTTCAAAAGATTGTGCTCCCGAAATTATGGATGCAGAAGATCCGTTATTTATTTTATATACTTCCGGATCAACAGGAAAACCAAAAGGAATGGTTCACACCACAGCTGGTTATATGGTATATACAGCCTACACGTTTAAAAATGTTTTTCAATATAGAAAAGGAGATATTTATTGGTGTACTGCTGATATTGGTTGGATTACAGGTCACAGTTATATTGTTTACGGACCTTTAGCAAATGGAGCAACTACTGTTTTGTTTGAAGGCGTTCCAAATTATCCAAATTATGGCAGATTTTGGGAAATCGTAGAAAAACACAAAGTAAATCAATTTTATACTGCGCCAACTGCCATTAGAGCTTTGGCGAAAGAAGGTGTTGATTTTGTTGATCATCATGATTTATCAAGTATCAAAGTATTAGGGACTGTTGGTGAACCTATTAACGAAGAAGCTTGGCACTGGTATGACGATAATATCGGCAAAAAGAAAGCGCCTATTGTGGATACTTGGTGGCAAACTGAAACTGGTGGAGTGATGATTACGCCAATTCCTTTTTCAACCCCAACAAAACCAACCTATGCAACATTGCCTTTTTTAGGAATTCAACCAGTTTTGATGGATGAAAATGGAAACGAAATCTTTGGAAATCAAGTTGATGGGAAATTGTGTATCAAATTTCCTTGGCCTTCCATCGCTAGAACTATTTGGGGTGATCATCAGCGTTATAAAGAAACCTATTTTTCTGCGTTTAAAAATATGTATTTTACAGGTGATGGCGCTTTGCGTGATGAGGTGGGGTATTACAGAATTACAGGTAGAGTAGATGATGTAATCATTGTTTCGGGCCATAATTTAGGAACTGCGCCCATAGAAGATGCTATTAACGAACATCCAGCAGTATCAGAATCGGCGATTGTTGGTTTTCCTCATGATATCAAAGGAAATGCCTTGTATGGTTATGTAACTTTAAAAGAAACAGGTGAATCAAGAGATCATGACAATCTAAGAAGAGAAATCAACCAAATTATTACCGAACAAATTGGACCAATTGCAAAATTGGATAAAATTCAGTTTACGGAAGGATTGCCTAAAACACGTTCTGGAAAAATTATGCGGAGAATTTTACGAAAAATTGCCAGTAAAGACACCTCCAATTTAGGAGATACAAGTACGCTTTTAAATCCTGAAGTAGTGCAAGATATTATGGATAATGTTTTGTAAGTAATTTCAAATCAATAGAATACGCTTGGCATGCTTTTTATAATAAGCAATGTTAAGCGTTTTTTTTCTAAGAAATGTTTTTTAGGATGCTTTCATAAACGCTGCAATAATAGTCATGAAACCTTGGGAGTAATACATTTTCGATGTTTTTAGTATTTTTAAGAACTGCTAAATCAAACAATTTAATGTCATCAATTTCTTCTTTTTGAATGGATAAATTTGCTAAAGGAACTTTTAATTCAGCTATAAAAACATGATGATGTTCATTATCTTGAATTCCGTTTGCATGAGAAACTTGGTGAATTCTGGTGCCAATTTTAATCAATGCTTCTTTTTGAATATTAAGTCCAATTTCTTCAAAAACCTCTCTTTTTGCAGCCATTAAAATATCTTCTCCAGCTGCTATATGTCCTGCAACAGAAATATCCCAAAGCCCAGGGAATACTTTTTTGGTCAATGCTCTTTTTTGCAACACTATTTTTTCATCCTTAGTAAATAACCAAATATGAACAGTGGCGTGAAACCAACCATTTTTATGCGCTTCCGATTTTAACGCAGTTTTCCCTGTTGGTTTTCCATCATGAGTTAAAATATCTATGAGTTCGTCCATATTTTTAGGCACGAATTTCACCAATTTCACCTTTAAAATATTTTTTGAAATCTATGAAATTCGTGTCATTTTTAGTTATTCAAAATAAGAAAAAGTTTCTCCTCCTTTGATTTTTAACAACGTTTCGTAAATCATTTTTATCACGTTTTCAACATCCTCTCTATGAACCATTTCAACAGTGGTGTGCATGTATCGTAAAGGCAAAGAAATCAATGCAGAGGCCACTCCACCATTGCTATAAGCAAATGCATCAGTATCAGTTCCTGTAGCTCTTGAAAGAGCATTTCTTTGATAAGGAATGTTGTTTTCTTCAGCAGTTTGTGTAATTAAATCACGTAATTTTTGTTGAACCGCAGGTGCATAAGCAATTACAGGACCTTTTCCTAATTCTTGATGACCCGATTTTTTTACATCAATCATTGGGGTAGTAGTATCATGAGTTACATCAGTACAAATCGCAACATTTGGTTTGATAGTTTGTGTAATCATTTCTGCACCACGCAAACCAATTTCCTCTTGAACAGAGTTAGTAACATACAATCCAAATGGCAATGTAATGTTGTTCTCTTTCAGCATACGTGCAACTTCAGCAATCATAAAACCTCCCATTCTGTTATCTAAAGCTCTGCAAACGAATTTATTACCATTCAAAATGTGGAATGTATCAGGATAGGTAATTACACAACCTACATGAACTCCCAAGTTTTCAACTTCTTCTTTGGTTGAACAACCACAATCAATAAAAATATTTTCTGGTTTTGGAGATTCTTCTGTAGCTCTCTCTCTGGTATGAATTGCTGGCCAACCAAAAACTCCTTTTACAATGCCGTTTTTTGTGTGGATATTAACAATTTTACTTGGTGCAATTTGGTGATCACTTCCTCCATTTCTAACCACGTAAATCAATCCTTTTTCAGAAATATAATTTACATACCAAGAAATTTCATCTGCATGACCTTCAATGACCACCTTGTATGTTGCTTCAGGATTGATGACACCAACTGCAGTTCCGTAAGTATCTGTGATAAAAGTATCTACATAAGGTTTTAGATATTCCATCCAAATTTTTTGGCCTTCCCATTCATAACCTGTTGGAGCAGCGTTATTTAAATATTTTTCTAAAAATTTGATGGATTTTTCAGTAAGTATTGATGTATTTGACATGTTGTATTTTAAATTTTCTGTAAAAATAAAACGATTTTTAATGATTATTGTAAAAATAAATCTAAAAAATTGTAACAAAAGTCTTTATTTTTACACAAATAACTAAATTTTAAAAATTTATAAATCCATCATAATGAAATTAGTCATTAAAAATTTAACAAAAACCTACTCAAATGGCGTAAAAGCTATTGACGATTTGAGCATTGAAATCGGAACTGGAATGTTTGGTTTACTAGGACCTAATGGTGCAGGAAAATCCTCTTTAATGAGAACAATTGCTACGTTGCAAAGTCCTGATTCAGGCTCCATTCATTTTGGTGATATCAATGTGTTGGAGGACAAAATGGCATTGAGAAAAGTGTTGGGGTATTTGCCACAGTCTTTTGGAGTGTATCCAAAAATGTCAGCTGTTGATTTGTTAGATTATTTTGCAACTTTAAAAGGAGTTTCCAACAAAACTGAAAGAGATGCTTTGGTAAAAGAAGTGTTGGAAATCACCAATTTATATGATGTTCGTAAAAAATACGTAGCAGGTTATTCTGGCGGAATGAAACAGCGATTTGGCATTGCTCAATTATTGTTAAACAATCCAAAATTAATCATTGTTGATGAACCAACCGCGGGGTTAGATCCTGCAGAAAGACATCGTTTTTTAAATGTGTTGCGCGAAGTTGGTACCAATTGCACTGTTATTTTTTCTACGCATATTGTCGATGATGTAAAAGAATTGTGTAACGAAATGGCAATTTTAAATGGTGGAAACATCTTAAACCATACAACTCCACAAGAGGCAACTAAAGCTCTAGAAGAAACAATTTGGAAAAAAGTAATCAACAGAGAAGATTTAGAAGAAAATCAGCAGTTGTTTGATATTTTATCATCAAGTTATAACCAAGATAATACCTTAAATATTAGAGTTCATGCCTCTGAAAAACCTTCGGAAGATTTTGTTGAGGTTACTCCTCAATTAGATGATGTGTATTTTATTGCGCTAAAAAAGGATGAACCTGTTCAAGTTTTGAGTTCTTAGTTGTAAGTTTTAAGTTAAGATTAATAATCAGTTTTAACTTTTAGCAAATAAACTCATCATTAAAAACTCATCACTCAAAACTCATTATATGTTTTCAACAATATTCAAACAAGAAATTAAATACTGGTTTAACAAACCTGCATTTTATATTTATTTGGTCATCTTTTTTTTATTATCATTCTTTTTATCAGCTACTTCTGCAGGTTTTTTTGATTCCATAACAGCTACAACAGGTTCTTCAAGAATTGTGAATTCGCCCATTGGAGTTAATAATTTATTGAATGGACTTACTGTTTTTATTTTCTTTTTATTTCCATCAATTATTGGAGTATCAATTCACAGGGATTTTAAAAGTGAGATGCACACCATTTTATATTCCTACCCTTTTACGAAAGCCAATTATTTATTTGCTAAATTTTTAAGCGGAATTTTAGTGGTTACAATCATTGTGTTGTCAATTGCAATAGGAATGATGATTGGTTTTCGTTTTCCAGGAACCAATGCAGATTTGGTGGGTCCTTTGCAACTTTCAACGTATTTAAAAGCGTATGTAGTTTTTATTTTGCCAAATATTTTGTTGTTTGGAGCGATTGTTTTTGCAGTCGTTACTTTTTCGAGAAATATTGCAGCAGGATTTATCACTGTCATTGTATTGCTTTTTGTGCAAGGTGTATTAGAAAGTTCACTTTCTGAGCCAGAACAAAGAGGTTTATTGGCTATTTTAGATCCTTTTGGAGCGGCTTCTGTAAATTATTACACGAAATATTGGACGCCATCAGAACAAAATGAACTGCAAATTCCTATCGAGGAAATGATAATTTACAATCGTTTATTATGGTTGGCAATTGCTAGTTTAGTCTTTGGATTGGTCTTTCGTTTTTTTGCATTTAGTCAAAATGCATTGTCATTTTCTTTCAGAAAATCAAAAGGTGAAAGAGTTACCAAAACCAATTTTAGTGGAATTACCAGAATTTCTTTACCTGAAGTTACGTTCGATTTTTCATTTTTTCAAAACCTAAAAACACTTTGGAAATTATCCAATATCGATTTTAAATACATTATCAAAAGTTGGCCTTTTATTTCGATTGTGTTGGTTGGGTTGGTGTTGATGATTGTTGGCTTATCAGAAATTGGAGATATTTTTGGAACACCCACATTGCCAGTAACTTGGAAAATGTTAAATATTGGAAACGTTTTTTCTTTATCCATCATTATTTGTACTTTTTTATACGCAGGAATGTTGGTTCACAGAGCAAAACTCTCTAATTTGAATCATTTAGTGGATGCAACTCCCATTCCAAATTGGACATTATTGTTTTCAAAAGTGCTTGCTTTGGTAAAAATGCAATTCGTTTTGTTAGCGCTAATTATGGTTTCTGGAATGTTATTTCAAATTTATAAAGGCTACTATAATTTTGAAATTGGACATTATTTTACAGAATTATTTTTATTAGAATTCCTGAATTATTTTATTTGGGCAATGCTAGCGATTTTCATTCAAACATTGATTGGAAATCCCTATTTAGGATTGTTTTTATTGTTAGTTCTTTCCATTGGAATTCCATTTTTATCCTTAGCAGGAATTGAACAATCTATTTTTAAATACAATGAAGGTCCAGGATTTAGTTATTCTGATATGAATTCCTACGGATTTTTAACACCATTTTTAGTGTATAAATTGTATTGGGTTTTATGCGGAATTACCTTATTAATCCTCTCAGCCTTGTTTTGGGTTAGAGGAATTCCAAATTCATTTAAAGAAAGAATTTTAATTGCAAACTCAAGATTTAAAGGAGTTTATGTAGTAGGATTTATTATTTTCTTTAGTGCTTTTTTAGGATTAGGCTATTCTATTTATCAAGAAACAGGCACAAAAAACAAACGAAGCTCTTCCAAGGAAGCTGAAATGAGAAGTGTTGAATG
>Ga0102830_1000470_pt1 | contig 17850 bp, 20 predicted proteins | sample ColrivemetaGS703_FD_84511 | JGI IMG/M metagenome (GOLD analysis project Ga0102830, IMG submission 84511) | Estuarine microbial communities from the Columbia River estuary - Freshwater metaG S.703 | ecosystem: Environmental > Aquatic > Marine > Intertidal zone > Estuary | place: USA: Columbia...
AAATTAAGTGTTTTTACTTACTTTATTGTATACTATTTAAAATATCATCCCCTAACTTACCACCTCTACCCCATCTTCTAACCTAAGTTCAATGCCGTAATAATTGAAGTCGTTGGGGGTGCCGAGGTAATTTTCGATCATGTCGAAAACCAAGTTGCCCATTGGGAGGGCTTCAAAATAAAGCGAGAAAAATTGATAGTCTTTGGTCGACTCAAAATTGAGTTTTTCGGGGGCTAGTGCAATGCCCTCGGCTTCTTTGAAGAGATAGCGTTCGGGGCTGCCCTTGATTTGCAGGTAGGTGTCTGGCGAAATGGTGATCCAGCCGCCTTTGTGGTAATAGGCTGTGGCTACGTAGCCGAAATCGAGGCGCGTGGTTTGCTCGCTCAACAAGACGCGCAGCAATTTAGGATTGGCGCTATTGTTGATTTGATCTTGCTGTGAAACATCGAACAAGAGGGATTTTATGGACTTTTTCATGCTTTGAGGTCTTCTGTAAATTGATGAAACCATTTGGGGCTCAGTACCTCCACGTGTCGGCCGTGCCAGAGAATGAGCCGAGAAAGTTCTATTGTCGGGAACAACTCAAAGGTCAGTATGGCCGAACCATCTGCCGCTTTCTTGAGTATCTGACTGCTGTGCAGCGGATACGCCTCAAAATAATGCGTGGCGAGGCTGCTTACCCCAAGCTTAATGCGCTGTTTTTTAGCACCTGGAATGGGAAAAACACCATAAGCGTTGTCAAGCACCTCCAGGGTTTGTGTTTGGTCTGTGCGTTGAAAAGGCTTTTGCAACAACAACGGACTAAATATGCGGTCAAAACCAAAATGCCGCACCTCGCCGTGCTTTTCAGAGTAGCCAAACAAGTACCATTTGTTGTCGAACTCTTTGATCAGAAACGGATGTAACACTACCGCCGTAAACTTGCGCTTGCGGTAACCATAGTGCACAAAACTCACCGCAATCTGCTCCCGACACGCCTTTGCAAACAACTCAAAATGCTCAAAACCCCGCGACGGCGGCGCCGACATCGTCTGCAAATACGCAGCGGCCTGCTTCTTCTTGGGCTGCTCATAAACCTCCGCCACCGTAGCCAACACCTTTTGCATCGCATGGCTAAACTTCTCATCTATGCGCCCCGCCCCAATGCTCTGCACCAGCGCCAAAGACTCCCGAATACTCGCAATGTCATCGGCACTCAAATCCAGGTTACCCAACATGAAATCAGGGTCGGTATAATAATAGCCCCGGTGATACCTGTCATAACTAATCGGCGCCTCAAAACCGTCCGGCACGGCCATCTTCATCTGCTTGATATCCTTCTCCAAGGTATTGAGCGTCGTCTCGATATGCAATCGCTCCCAACAAGCATCTATGAGCTCCTGCATGGTCGGGTACGGCCGCATCTTATTGCGCAGCATGCTGTCTATCACAACATACCGCTGGTAGGCATTTTTGTTGGTGGGCATGGGAAAGTATTTTCCTTAAAAGTAGAAAGTTTTTTTATTCCGTATTGGGGTGCGGAGTGGAATGGTGTGAACTAATAATCATCACCAACGTAATCTCGAATCCAACGCCAATCCTCTTCGTTTTGACCGGTTTTAGAAAGGGATTTATAGTTCGAGGTATCGCCTGAAGTAAGCAATATGATTAAGGTAATGACTACCATTCCTATTAAAATATCAACCAACTCAAAGTGGAAGTTCATATTCAACAAAGAAAAAATGGAATTACCTATTTTGAAAACAATCCAACTTAATATCAGAATTACAATTGAAATCAATAAGATTATCAAACTATAAGCAATGATGTCTTTAAAGTACTTAGAAGGTATTTTCATGTTCTAACTTATTGGATATTATAATTTGAATTCATTTCACGAATAAGCGCAATCATTTTTTCTTTCAAACTCAAGGGCGCTTTTACTATTAAGTTTTTTCCAAATGATAGAAGAAGAGCACTTAACTCTAGATTTGGAATCACTTTGATTTCAACTTCATATGTTTGCTCATTTATTTTTCTAAACTTTTGAGTTGGATGCAACGGTTTGGTTTGAATGTAAGGAGCCATTTCCTGATTAACATGCAAAATAACTTTTTCAACATCGTCATCAAATCGCGTTACCCCCACGATATCGTAAAAGAAATCTTGCCAATCCTCAGTTGTGTCAGGCTTATATTTTAATTGATGACATAAACTTAAGTTTTCTATTCTCTCCAGCGGAAAATGCCATTGATCATTATTGCGTTGTTCATGACGAGCAAACACATACCAGCGGCCATTGTATTGTTTCAAAAAATATGGATGACAAATCACCTTCGATTTACTTCCTGAAAATGGTTGATAATCAAAACTCAGCACAACCTTATTTAAAATCGCACTAAATATTTCTGGTACTAAATCATTCCCACTATAGTCCAAATTTGATTCATAATCTATAACTGACTTAATTGGGGTACTCGTAATTTTATCCTTGAAAATTGGGCCTAAACTCCCCAGCCATTCAAAACCTGGTCTATTTGCAAACTGCATTAATGACAATACAGCTTGATCTAAATGTGCTTTTTCGGATTGTGTTAATGGATTATCAAATATCGAAAAATGACTGGGTCCTTCATAGCTGTAGTATCTAGTACGACCCTCTTTGGTCATCACAATAGGAGCATTGTAAAAATCTTCCAAATACTGTAAATCATAACGAAGTTGACGATCGCTAATACCGCCCCAATTTGAATTAAATTCCATAATGACGCTATTCACCCTTTCCTTCAATTCCTGAAAAGTATATCGCTTACTAGGATTTCCTAGACAATCATCTAGTACTTTATATCGCAATGTTGCGTTTTTAGTTTGTGCCATAATTTACTTTAAAAAAAACCTTAACCATTTAGGTGTTTTAGAAAATTCCTTTACAATTTGTATGCTTTTTAAACACTGTTCATTGTCAAACATTCCAAAATGCGTTAATTCTTTGGGAATTCCCATTTTCTTTGACAGCCACAGATAAGCTTCATCTCTACTTTTAAATGTTGGATGGTCACCAAGCCAAAGCTTATCAAAAACAACATGCCCCTCTCGCTTATAGCGTCGCAATTTCGCATCTGCTAATCTTCCGAGTGAACGACCATTCGCATATGTCCCAACATAGTGATCACTATTTTCCACACACTGAATAAACACTTTATTATAATTGGACTGAGGACCATAGATTTCCCTATCCGTTACTCTTTTTGTATCACACTTGCAATACGGGCAAACCTCACCCGAAAGCACTCTTCTATCGAAGTCTGTTAATTGATCCATTTGCTGACGATACGATTTATTACTCCTTTTTTAATCTTTTCCTGACTAATTTTTTCATCAATCACTTCATGATTTGCTCGTAAAATATGCAAACCACAGATAAGCATTACATTATTGAATTTGTCACTAAATATCATTCTAAAAGTTTGATGATTTGTATAAATTCCAAATGTTGTAGCATTCTCCATCTCAGTAATATCAACCTCCAGTTTATCAGACCCAAAAGCATTTTTACTTTTTAATTGATCCTCAATAATTGTAGAATCTTGTATTTTTTGAATAAGATACACAAGCCATTTTTCATGCATTGTCAAATCAATAAAAACTAGACTTTCTCCTCGCTCAATTAATGAAAAGGACTCAATACATTCAAGGAATGGAATAGGCAACAATTTCTGAATGGGTAGATTTGAAATATCAATATCATCAATTGAAAGCTGTTGTCTTTTAACTATTTTAACAGCATCGATTTTATTAGCATTTTTCGAAATGTCCTGATTTGATTCTGGCTTTTGTTGCAGATCACTACTCGTCCAAACTTTCCTATTCACTTTGATATTCAACCGAATATCATCATTTAGCCCCCATTCAAAATTCTCTTTCATAATTATTAAAATTTGTTGGAGCAAAGGTATGTTAATTGATTGCATATTTGTTGCAAACAATCTGGAATAAAAGAGTATTTCGCAATATACTCCCTAACAGACTTTGGACTTATGGAGAATATTTCTCAAACTCGCTTAAGAATACCAAACCAAATTCAATAAGTTTACTTCCTCCGGTACCTGTATCTATAACAAGTCTCTATTTGATGCCGATTTTTGCTTAGAAATCCATTCTGAATTAATGATTTTTCTTGGCTCCCTTCTAACATCTTTGATAAAGTTGATTGATTTTTTCTTTTTGGTGTTTCTGTAATTAACTAAATTTAAATAATAATACATGAATTCATCAACTAGCATTATACTTTCCATCGTTCCATTATATACTGACGATATACATTAAAATAATATGACGGAATTACTTTTACCCTTTATCCTATTTGGAATTTGGACAATTTTTAGTGTTATATTCATCCGAAGGCACAAACATCATCAAATTACAAACACCGCAGACAAAACAAGTTTTTGGAACAATAGTTATGTGTTTGAAAGTATTCCACCTGTTTTCCCAACACTTGGAATTTTTTGCACAGCATTAGGTATAACAATTGGTATTTGGGACTTTAACACAACCGACATACAAGGCTCAATTCCCGATCTTTTAAAAGGACTTCGACTTGCCTTTGTAGCAACAATGGCAGGAATTATCGGTTTGATTATTTTCCAAAAATGGAATGCCATTATACAAAAACAAATTGACGACAATCCAAATAGACCCAGAAAACAAACAGACGAACTTTCGGCAATCAGCGAACTAACGTTTGCTGTACATGAAATGAAGAAAGATAATGAAAAGCAAATTGAAAAGCTTATTGAATCTTTCGGTAACGATATTGAATTAAAAATTTCAGCCAAACTTTCATCCCTTGAAAAAGAAGTAGTCAATCTGCACAAAACTACAACTGACAACCAACAAAACACATCAGAAGGCATTAAGTTAATAAATACCACATCAGTTAAAAGTAATACTGAAATAATTGACCAACTTAAAAATTTGCGTGAAGAACAAAAAACAACTTCTGATAAAGCAAATAACAATACAGACCAAATTATCAAAGCAATGAGTGAGAATAACCAACTCACAGCAAAGAAGTTTGATGAGTTTTCAAAATTACTTAAGGAAAACAACACAGAAGCACTTGTTGAAGTAATGAAGCGAACAACAGAACAATTTAATACTCAAATGAGTGATCTTATTAATCGTTTAGTAAAAGAAAATTTTGCAGAACTTAACAACAGCGTTAAAAATTTGAATGATTGGCAGCACCAGAATAAGGAACAAGTTCAAACACTTACTGAACATTTTCAGAAAACAACAGAATTATTTACAATTTCAGCGACAACGCTAAAACAAGTTGCAGATAATACTAGAACTCTTACTGATGATGATAGCAAACTAAATTTGATCGTTGAACAATTAAACAGAGTAATGATCGAGGACGGTAAGTTTCAAGAAATTACAAACAAACTTACTACCACAATTGGAACACTTGAAAAAACAACAGAAAGTTTTGATGAAACCACCTCAAAACTGAACGATTGGGTAAAAACTGAAAAGAATTTTAAAGAGGCGTCACAAATTCTAATTTTAAAACTAGAAGAGTTTAGAGATTTTAATGGAGATGTTTGGGATAAGTATCGTAAAGAAATGACCAAAGTAGTTTCAATAGTAAAAGAAACAAGCACAAGATTAGGGGAAGATTTGGATAATATCAATGCAGAGTTTTATGAAAGACTAAACGATACACTACAAAACCTTGATCAATGTATTCAAAGATTTATCCCAACTAACCGTAAATAATGAGTAAGAAAGAAAGTTTTTGGATACCTTATGCAGACTTGATGACCGTATTAATGGTTATCTTTCTGTTCATTTCTCTCTCTTATATGGGACTTGTACAATTTCAAAAAAAACAACAAGACAAAATTTTTGAAGAATACAAACAAACCAAAGAGAACTTATATAACGAATTACGGGAAGCTTTTAAACATGATTATCAAAAATGGAATTTAGACCTTGACAAAGATCTTTCCATTAAATTCACAAATCCGAATGTCCTTTTTCAGTCTGGCAAATCGGACATCACACCAGTTTTTCAGCAAATACTTACAGTATTTTTTCCAAAATATTTGAGTGTAATTACACAAGACAAATACAAAGAAAAAATTGCAGAAATACGAATTGAAGGACACACTGACGATGTTCCAATTCACAGCACGAATGATCCATATATTGATAATGTTCAGCTTTCACAAGATCGTTCTAGAAATGTATTACAATTTCTAAGAAGCTTGCCGTCTTACAAAAAACTACCTACGGAGACAGAGCAACTTTTGCAATTTTGGTTGACTGCAAACGGACTTTCTTATGGAAGAACTCTTGACAGTAAAAAAGAACTAACCTATCTTTCTAAAAAGCCGATTGACAAAGAAAAATCAAGGCGAGTTGAATTTAGGATTGTCACGACAAGCGAAGTTTTAGTAGAACATGTAATTGAACAATTAAACAAATAATGCTTTACAATTTTTTTAATCTTGCAAAACGTCTTTCACAACTTGGCTATCCAGAGCCTTTAGAGAGCGGTTTCCGGGTTATTAGGCGAGATTTAACCCTAGAAGAACAAGCAGGAAATATTGATTTTAGAGAGGACGCAATTTATTTGACCATTGACGGACAAGAATACAAAGGTTATATGTATCTAAAATATCCCGATGTTGAAAGGTTTGGCTTCCCTAAATTTCACATTACTAATTGCCAAACAGTTCTTGGTCAGAGAAACAGAGGACAATTCGACGGTCGTTATTTTTGGCACAACTCAAATACAGTAACAATCGAAGATAGAGACAATGGACAAGTTTACAAAAATATAAATCTTGATTTGTGTGGCTATTGTCGAAATCAATCTTCTATCGCAGATTATTCAGATACACAAGGCTTTTTTAGCTTATTAGACCAACAAGAACTGGAAGACATTAACATAGAAGTAGAAGTTGATATTTTCGGTTACACTCTTGACTGGCAACAAATAAGTAGAGAGTATAAACGAGAGAAAGAATATACTTGTGAGAATTGCAGAATTAAAGTTGATGAACCAGGTGACAGACGATTTATTCACGTTCACCATAAAAGCGGAAATAAACTTAATAATCGAAGAAATAACCTTGAATGTGTTTGTGTTCTTTGCCACGCAAATAAAGACGCGACACATAAACAAAATTTTGAGAGACGAAGAATGCAGGCAGACATCAAAGCGTTTACAGAAAAGTATCGAGAACAACTTGAAGAACTAGGAAATGAATATTTAGACAACTGAAAACAAAATGTCAGCAGAGCGGTAAGCAATTAAAAACAGTTTGGCAAAGGCACGTTCAGGGTAAGAAACTAAACACCTGAAAAACTCAATCTTTTTTATGCTTCTAAATTACTCGTGGAAGTCGGCCAATACTAAAGAAGAAAATACTCGGTTTTTCATTTAAAAAGTCTTAGAATCAATTAATTTTTGGTACGGACAACCTCACCGCCTCCTTTAAATACTCTAGATTCAAAGCCACCAATTCAAAATCTTGTTTTCGCTTGAAAAGAATGTACTGTACTTTATTGTATGCGTTGGTTTCAGCAGGGGAAAATCTCTTAAAATCCACAAAACCAAAGAAGCCCCTTACCTCAGCTTCTCTTAGCGCATCATCTTCCTTATTGTCCGCAAGTGAATTTCGATGGGAGCCTTCATTTCGGAACTTGATTAACAAATTAATTACATGATGAAGTTTACCAAAAGATTTTAGCTCGTTGCTAGTTACAAAAGCTTCAAATTTACACCACAAAGAAATTGCACCTATTGAGTTAGCCTTCACCTCAAAATTCTCAGGAATATTAGCTTTTACAAAATTGATGATTTCACTCAAGTCGTTATTGAATTTGATCGCATAAAAATAATTCATCATCTCTTCTATCTGCAATGTAGCAAAGCGACAAAATTCTTCAAAATCCACTTTACCTGATCTTTTGCCTAGGCGATGTCGAGACATTTCAATATTGTCACATATCAGTTGGTTGCGGACACGTTCGTTTTCAATGAAAGAATAATCAATTACCTGGAATCCATCGATACTCAGGTATTTTTCGATCATGTTGATTTTGGTGATCCAGGTGTGGCTTTCTGTGTTTTCTTCGATGCCAAAAATATCAGCCAAAAGGGCATCCTTGAACCATTTGTTCTTTGGATCTTTTTGAATTTCTTTAACGAGAGTCAAAAGTTTATTTAGGTTCTCTTTTTTTGCTTCCACTTGCTAATTAGAGTTGTGCTCCTTGTTCTGAATCAGGGATTTGCAAATTGAATTCTTTGAGTAGTGCTTCAATTGCTTTGTCCAAATCAGATTTGGGTTCTTGTTTGTATTGACTTCTTTTGTCGGTGCTTTTCCGTTTTCCTTGTCTTAATAATACCGCCCATTCCATCAACTTTCGAAATACAGGATCCTCTTTACCCTTAACCATTGATAGAAAATGAAGCTGGCCAAAAATGTGTTTTTCAAAAAAATCAACATGCATCTGCTTCTTACCGGTCAGTTCTTTGTGTTTTTCAAAATACCATTTCATGGCTTGAACCTTACCGTAACGGTCCCATAAAAACATCCATTTTTTGAGTTCTGCAAGCCATTTTCTGTTGACGTTAGTTTTCTCATTGACGGTTAGACCCGTAACTTCTTGCTTGTAAGCTTGATGTTGCAAACGAACTTTCTTTTGATTTATGAAAAACCCTTCGTCTCTGATTATTTTATATAACTCTCGTCTAAAACTTGAACCATCTTTATAAACATGATGATCCGAACTAAAGGTGATGTCATCTGCATAACGAGAATACTTCAAACCGTATGATTTCGCTAAGCCACTCAACTTGCGATCTAACCTTTCTGATACGATATTGGAGAACAAAGGCGAGGTTGCTGCTCCTTGAGGCAAAACACTTTTAGTGAGTGTTTGCCAACCTAATTCTTGAGTATAACGCTGAACTTTTTGCACAACACAAGAAATGTTAGCAATAAAATTTGCGATAAAAAGCTGGCCATTGGACTCATTGAAATTAAAAGGTGGGTGCTGAAGTCTTGCCCACACCCTGCCCTGTTCAATAGATGGAAAAAAATCTTTAAGATCAATATTAAAAACAAATTGACGACCTACATGCAACCAAGCATTGTCTACGATTGATCGAGATTTACAAAACCCATATGCCGCATAATGTGGCTCATACAACTCTTCTAGTAAATTCTTAACCGCCTGTTGTAATATCAATAACTCAAATGCTGGAGCATGAATAGTTCTCGTGCCGCCTGATTTCTTGGGAATAGAAAAAGTAAAATAACGCTGCTTTTTCCGACTGCTGGCTAAATAATAAGAAAGCTTCCGTTCGGTAACCTTGAAGTTGGATGCATTTTCTGCAGTCCTATTTACAAAGGTATCAAGAAGTTCCGCAAAAGATTTAGGGTCTTTAACGGTTAATAATTGTTGATTGAGTTCTTCTTTTTCCATTTCAAAAAAGCACTTTGAGTGGAATAGACTTGATTCTTAATTTGACCCCCCGGGGTCCTTTTTCAGTTCACTGAAAAGTTAAAAGCTGTATCAATATTTTCAATATTGACTATTTCTTTCTTTTTCTACAAGTGTGACCTTGCGCTGGGAAAACCCAGCAACTATCTGTGTAGGCCTAAGGCTAGATAGCGAATTCAAAAAAGTTTCTATTCCGACTCAAAGAACTTGACTTAAAGTTATTTTTAATATTTCATTGCACCAAAGAAAGTTGCTTAATTAATTCGTCACTAAAAGGCTTATAAGTAAGCGACATCCGCTCTGGTGTACGACTACTTCTTATTTCTGGATCCGTAAAAGACTCTCGGTTTTGATCTGGTTTATCGATTAACTCACCAACTCCTTTTAGTAACTCTACAGTAACATCAAACATCTTTGCATATAGCTCAAAATAGCGTTCCGGGAACAAAAAGCTATGGATATAGGGCAAATTAGCAGGGTTGTGACTATGAAAATTCAAAATCTTCTGTTTCAACAAAGGCGAAATCTTAGAATAATTCCCATTCAAAAAGTTGAAATAGTCCTGCTTCAAATCTGATAGATCAACAAAAACATATATCGTCCTACTCAAACCACTTAACTGCTTCAAGCGATTTGATTTACGAATAACAGAAGTTAAAAAATCTTGAACCTCTTGAGTCCTCTCAAATTCCAAAATAAACTCCGAATCCTGATAAGCGACTAAACCATTCACATGCAAATAAGATTTCAAAGGCTTTATTTCCTCATGAAAAGGAATTCCGGCAAGCGGAAACAAAAAGACCATTGACTTCTGAAAATAAGTTGAATACGGCTCGCTAATCTTGTAGTTTGTCATTTATTTTTGGGTTTGCCCTCTTTAGGCAAATCGTGTGCCACTATACAATAAGTGCCTTTTTTATTTTTTTTAATATCAAATTAAAATTATTTGTATCAATTTTTGATATTAAATATTGCATTTTAAAATATTCAAATCAATAAAACTTGAAATAAAATCAATATATTTATATTAGCACTGCATATGAAAAGTCAAATTGCCAAAAATCAACATTAGGAAAATATTACAAATTAAAATTGAATTGATGGCTGCAAGTTTCACTTTTTCAAACTGCATCACCATTAAGTGTTTCAATAAAAATTAACTTTTTTACATATCTAATATTGATTGGAATTTAGGCTGTTATTTATTTGGTTTATCAAAAGAACAGAAGAGAATTAAATCATAATCCTTGATTTTTACTATTGAAAATCCAATTATTAAAATTTAAATTTCATCCGGTAATTTACGGTAAACCTCAACCGTATAAATTTCATAATCTACCCAAAAGCACTTACCTCTCAATTAAAATTACTGAACACTATATTGAGATCGAAGAACCCCGTTTTCCTGGTGATGACAGAGAAAGAATAGAAATGACAAAACTTGTCGGCAAATACTTCAAAATTGAATCTAAAGAGCTGGAAGCAGATTTAAAGTTTGCCTTAAATAACCTAAAACCAATTGAGTTAATTTACAAAAAGAGTGAGGACCCCAATGCTTTTGATTTGGTGGATTTTAGAGCTTTTTAATTTATCCTTGCTTATCTCAAAAGATTCTCAATACCTTTATATAAATATCTAAAATCATCATGAGTATCCTTGGTGAAGACCGTTCTGATTTCTATTTTCCTGTCATAAAAACGACTTGGGTCTATTGGCAATAAATCAAATCCTTGACCAATTTCAATTATTGCATAGCGCATGTATAAGCGGCGATCATGTAAATCGTACTTACTATTGGATTTGCTAAAGGATTTTATTTTAACTGAAAATTGCCCATCTAAATCTTCTATATAATCATTTATATTAGATTCTATTGATAAGAAGTTGATTGATACATCAGCGCTACGATTTTGTTTATACTCATCCTTATTCACTAAAATTTTAAATTCCTTAACCTCAACGTTTGAAATAATTGTTTGCAATAAAGGCTTTAGATTTGCATTGATTTTTCGTTGATCTTTCAAGATGTAATTATCCACAAGAACCATTGATTTCGTCCGCCATCCTAAAAATTGTTTTAAATCTTTCCAATTAAATTTATTTTGTAATTCCGCAAAACGAATAGAACTCTCTTTTTCTAAGATTGCAACGAGACGCTCAACATAGTTTGAAATTGTGAATGACAGTCCATGATTTTTCTCAGCAATTGCAATAATTGACTCATCTGAACCTGTAAAGGCAAGGATTGGGGTTTGATCAGAAGATTTTGTAATAAGACTAAAAAAATCTTCTTTGGAACGAATGCAAGGATTGATACTAACTGCCAACCTCAATAAATAAAAATTTGAAAATTCTTCGAATTTTAAATCGGTAAATAATTGAACTTCAGCATATTTCTTAAAAATTTGAGATAAGCGATTAGAGACCTCAGATTCAATAGGATGGTCGATTGAATTAATCTCCTTTAACCTAGATTCAAATTTTTGAATGAACTCTTCGTCAATGTAGAGCAACATTATAATTAGTTTAAACGGTTATGATTTAATGCACTAATCTTCCATTTAATATCTTCTGCCAAATGAAAAAAGTCGCTGTAAAAGCTATCGCTTAAACTGCCATTTGGCTCGATTTCGATATTCTTCACTTTACCTATTTCCTTACCAGATCCAAAATTTAAAATACCAACATTTTCCGATGTTTCAGGATTTTTTGCGACCAAATATTGCATTGTACGTATCATATACTCACTATGAGTCTCAACTATGATATGATATCCCGACTGTTGAGAAATGTCATAAATCATCTCTGCCAATAGAACTTGAAAATCTGGGTGTAAGTTTGTTTCTGGCTCTTCAATAACAATAAATTTAGAATCAATAAATCCTTGTACTATTTTAGTATTGATGATTTTCCCTTTTGTATTTTTCTTTATATGATCTTCAAAATTAACGTACGCATCCGTTACATTTAGGCTAAGGCTCCCTAAAAAATGAATAAGCTGTAAAATTTTTGAAAATCCAACACCTAATTCTGTCAAATGTCTCCCATTTAATTTGATTTCAGTTATTGCAGACGTCGGTAGAAATGGTGCATATACATCGATGCTGCTTCCTGAGCCAAAAAACTTATGCATCCATTTATCGACGAAATCTAAATCAATTTCTTCATGCTGAAAATAACTTTTTCTTTTTAAAAGCTGTTTTACAATAAATTCATTTCCTTCATAAACTCGTTTTGGTATACTTAATTCAGAATTTCTAATTTGAACAAGATCCACCTTGTCATTAAAATTATTTCTTTTAGATATCGGCCGAAAAAAAGGAATAAAATAATCAAGTATTGCCTGACGCATATTAACACTGATATCTTCAATTGTATGTTTTTCTATAAAATCGATTACACCATTTTCAAAAAACCATTTTTCAACTTGCCTGTAATCTGAATATAATTTTTCATCATATCTTGGGCGCAATACAAATCCATCCAATATTAATTTATTTCTAAAAATATTTTTAAATGCATCAATATCCTGTGCTAAATTATATTCATTCAAAATAACATAAAACTTCCTTAAGTCTAGCTTTACATAATATTGCAATTCAATATTTTCAATTTTTTCTTGTTTTAAATCTTCTCTGATTTTTAATTCAAGTATGACCTCATTTTTATTATTCTTATATCGGAGGCTCTCAACATCTAAATGATCTTCAAGGCCCTCTCCAGGAATATCAAAAGTGGTCCAAATCAATTCTTTAAAAATGTTACTACTCACCTCATAACTAATTTGTACTGATTTTTTAGAATCTCTAATGTGATATTTTATGCTATCGATATTAAAATTATTTGTGTAAAAATGCTCATTAGCAGCTATAGTCATAGCCTTCAAAAATGTACTTTTACCACTATTATTTGCTCCAATTAAAAAGGTAAGTGGCTTAATATTAAAAACAGTTTTGTCTGGAAATAATGAGAAGTTTGTGAGTTCTATTTTCATTTGAAATTGACTTTAAGTAAAAACATTTTGAATTATAATATGGCTCAGAATAAAAACCGTTTATTAAGACTTATTGAGGGTGACAATTCATACATGGTCTAAAATTTAATTTCTCCAATAACATACCATCAAAGGTCAAGTCAGGATTATATTTCACTCGATAATACTGCTTTAATAGTTTTATTATCGGTTTTTTAAATTTTATATCGTAGTTGTATAAGAATGTACGTAATTCATCATCGGAAAGATCTGAATCGTTGTTGAGAATTTTATCTTTCTTGTAGGCAAGAAATGTCATTTTTTGAAAACGTCTAATTATTTCTTGTTTATCAGGATTGTTTGTAAAAAATTGACCGGCAGAGCTGATAATTCTATCTATTTCTTTTTCCAATTCCTCCAAGTTCAAATTTTCTATATCTTCAACACCTGAATTATCTCTTTCTATTTCATTAATATTTCTTTGTACATTCCACCTAACATCAAGCCTCCTAAGAAACTCTTCTGGTTCATTTTGAAATAAATTGAAGTGTTCCCTAAACCAGTTTCTAAATTCAACAACCTGAAGCTTTTCGAATGCGTCAATGTCCTTATTAGACTTACCTTCATTTGATGCCCTATCTCGGGCTCGCTGTTTAATTTCAAACGGAATCTCGAAATTTCTAAAATTTGAATTAAGTCGTTCACAATCGTGTTTCGCATGGTAGGATGGATTTAATTCACTTTCAAAGACATACTGCAAATTATCTTTATTACTAATTGGAACATAAAGTTCTATCGCAAATTTCTCAGGATCTTTCATCAGTGACTTTACCAGAAGTAACTCTTTAATTTCATAACGACTAAAGAAATAAATTTCCTTTTTATAAATTAAACCCTCTAAATCAGGTAGATCTTTAAGATTTACTTTTTTAATTATTCGACTTGCATTTGATTTAGTGATATATGCCATATTTTTACTTGTTTATTACTATTTTCTTCTCTCTATAATCAATCCCAACCCTAAAGTTCATAAAAAAATCAAAACCAATTATACCTTGAATTTGATTATGTCTGAGCAGTTGCTCCATGACTTTAGGAAGGTTACCATAATGAGCATTGAAATCATGACCGCCAATTTGGGTTAATTCTTCATAAATCGGGGTAGAAAATGCACCAATTCCTGGATAAAAATCATTTTCCTTACCGATTGTATTTAGATGTTTGGTTAAGTCAGAATCTAGATAGGAAATTTTTGCTCCGGAGTCTAAAAAAAATCGCAAAGTGCGATTTTTGATTTCCAATTCTACGACAGGTATTTTCTGGATGAAATCAAAAGGAATTAAATGACCAAATTCTTCAAGTTTATTTTCACTCAAAATGAATTGTCGTTCGCGATAGTCAATGACAATCTTATACTGCGACAAAATGTCAGTGCCCAGTAAAGTTGTTATTCTCATCCCGAGTAAATTGGAAACGTCATCGATATTGGTCAGGAGATTACTTGAAGAACTCTGAAATTTTCTCCCGCAAAATTCAAACTCTGGCTTATTGTGCAAAGTTGTTGGCGACCCCGTATCTACAAGAATAATATTATCCTGGTCATGAATAATTAAGTGCTTATCGTAAAGCACGATATCAAAGGTAAATTTGTTATTGTTCATTTTTTTAATTGTTTAGACTGTAAGATTTTATGTGCCCTCTTTCACTCGAGTATACCCCGATTTTTCGTACAAAATAATCGATGCCTTTCAAAGCCCAGCGATTTTTCAAATACCATTTCGCACGGCTCATAGCATGAGACATATTATCCAATTTTTCAGAAAAATCATTAATAAATTGATTATTAGCATCTAAAAAATTAATGTAATAAAATTCGTCTTCAAATGTTTTTGCATCCCGACGAAATTTATAGACCTTACTTTCTTTACTGAATGATTTTGTTTTGTAGTTTCTCATTTCTAGAAAAATAAATTGATTTACGCATTACTATCATTACCCTACCCCACCCAAATCACATCCGGATACCCTCCGCCAAAAACATACTCTGTTACCGGGCACAACCACAACCTATGATTATTGAATTCAGGCACCGTATAATATCTGCCATACTGTACCGGTGCATGGCCTAGAAATGAAAGCAATGATTGGTTTTTTCCGAATTTTTCTGCAACCAGCGTGTATTTGGCGTCATGGAATTGTTGATTACTGAAGGTGACCCAAACTTCTGATCCGTTGTTGGAAAGGAAGTCTAGGAAGGTGTCGGCGCCGTCTACCATCATGAGGTTGGCAAGGGTACCTAAGCCTTGGTCTAAAAATTCGGGGAGGTCAATGTACCAAATGTTGTTGAGTTTGTAAAAGCGTTTTTTCATGTTGTTTTTGGAGCAAAATTAGCCCCACCTATTCCCCTTTTATAAATTTCTACAAGCTTGTAAATGCAATTTTTTAATATGATTTAGAAAATCATTCCCTACCTTCACCTATCAATTCCTGACACATGAAAACGCTAATTTCTTGGATAGCCCAGAAAAATGACTTTGAAAATGGGCAATTTAAACCAAACGGACCTACTGGGGGTTTTCATAAATATTTCTATAAGGATCATGATCGGCATATTGTGTTGTCGGGTGGGGAGCGTGCGGAGGAGGATGTGCGGGCTGCGCATTTCTTGAACTTTATGGCCAAGGAGTATCCGGAGCGGATTGTGGAAGTTCGGTATTTGAATATTGCGGACCCGATTGATCATCAGGAGATACAGTCGAAGGTGGCGCCGATTTTGGCGGAGTGCAAGGATGACAAGATTGATATTTATATTTCGCCGGGGACGCCTGCCATGCAGTTGGTGTGGTACTTGTGTCATATGTCGCTGGGGCTGAATACGACGCTGTATCAGACGCGGGAAGCGAAGTTTTCTAGGCAGAAGGACAAAGACAAACCTGAGTTAGTAAAAGTAGCTTTGGAGAAGTCTTCTTTGCCTGTGACGGCGATGTATCATCAGGAAGAGATCAAGCGCTCTAGCGGAGATCTTTATTTTTTGACGCCTTCGATTGAGAAAGTGTATGGAAGTGCAGCGAAGGTGGCGCAGGTTGATGCCGTGAGTGTGTTGATACTTGGGGCGAGCGGTACGGGAAAGGAGAATTTGGCGAAGTATATTCATAAGAATTCGGCGCGGCAAGACAAGCCGTATATTGCGATCAACTGCTCGGCGTTTTCGGATGGGCTGCTAGAGAGCCGTTTGTTTGGCTACAAGAAAGGAGCTTTTACGGGTGCAGATAAAGACAGCATTGGTTTGTTTGAACAAGCGCATGAAGGAATTATCTTCTTGGATGAAATTGGCGACATCTCGCCATATATGCAACAAAGTTTGCTGCGTGTCTTGCAAGAAAAAGAGATCATGCCTTTGGGTGGCAAGGCCAAGAAAGTCGATGTGCGGGTTATTGCCGCCACCAATCAGAATTTGCCAAAGCTGTGCGAAGAAGGGAAGTTCAGATGGGACCTCTATTACCGTTTGTCTGTCGTTGAGCTCGACCTCCCTACCCTTCTGGAGCGTGGCAAAACCGATCTTAAGCTGCTCATGGAGCATTTTCTGAGCACCAAGAAAAAAGAATTGCATCGGCCAAAAAAGCTGGTCTTGGACAAAGAAGCACAAGAAATTTTGCTCAACTATACCTACCCTGGCAATGTGCGTGAGCTAGAAAATATCATTTCCAGGCTCTATGTTTTTAACGAGGAGCGCATTAGTGCAGATGTCTTGCCCAAGCGCCTGAAGCAGTCGAGTACTGAGCAACCCATGCACATGGATTTCATCGAAAAAGAACACATCATTAAAGTCTTGAAACACCACCAAGGCAATCAAAGACAAACCGCCATTTCTATTGGTTGGGCACTCAATACTTTGAAAAGCAAGATGGAGAAATACAAGATCGATCCGAGCCGTTACGAAGCAGCTTCCTGATTGCGCTGACTCATAAAATCAGCTACCACATCAAAAGGATCCTTGCCTGTGGAATACATCAGGTTGGCACAAAGTGAGACGTCGTCTGAAGTGCTATAATGTTGGTAAAGTCTGTCAGATAGCATTTCTGGGATCCAAAATAGCTCGTGCATACTCACTACCTGCAAAAAGCGCAATTCTTTTCGGTTTCCGTCGTAATACACTTTACCTCTGAACAACAATGAATTGAACACATTGGCCAGACGTACGTAATCGAGCGGGTTATCGTTTTCTTTCAATCGATAGCACATTGCATTGAGCATGTAATCTTGGCCATGTTGATGGTAATACAATTCTCCGATGCGGTGCTCATCGAAACCGACAATCCATCTGATCATGTCATCTGGGTGGGAGACGGTATAGCGAATTTCCTTTTCTTTTA
>Ga0102830_1000481_pt1 | contig 17559 bp, 16 predicted proteins | sample ColrivemetaGS703_FD_84511 | JGI IMG/M metagenome (GOLD analysis project Ga0102830, IMG submission 84511) | Estuarine microbial communities from the Columbia River estuary - Freshwater metaG S.703 | ecosystem: Environmental > Aquatic > Marine > Intertidal zone > Estuary | place: USA: Columbia...
ATTTAACGTAGCTACAGTAGCAGCTATCTATAGATATCTTGAATTAGGAGAACCATCGATCAGTCGCGTTGTAACAATTACAGGGGCTGTTAAAGCCCCTCAAAATTATGAGGTATTATTCGGAACACCTTTATCAGAATTAATAGCTGCTGCAGGTGGCTCTTCTAATAAAACCAAAAAATTTATTATGGGCGGCCCTATGATGGGATTTGATTTGCCATCAATTCATGTACCTGTGACAAAAGCAATGAATTGTGTCATTGAAAGTTCGCCAGAATTATTCCCTGCTCCAAAACCTGTGATGCCTTGTATTCGATGTGCTCGATGTGCAGATGCCTGCCCGGTCAACTTACAACCTCAAGAACTATATTGGTTTTCAAAATCTTCTCAGCTTGAAAAAGCCAGAGATTACAATTTATTCGACTGTATTGAATGTGGCTGCTGCACTTATGTATGTCCAAGCAACATTCCTCTTGTTCAGTTTTATAGATATGCAAAAAGTGAGATTATTGCTCAAGACAAATCAAAAGAAGCTGCAAACACTGCTAGAGAGAGAAATGACTTTAGGCTTGCAAGAATAGAAAGGGAGAAAAAAGAACGTGCTGAAAGAAATGCACAAAAAGCTCTAGGGGCTAATGAGAAGCAAGCTGATGATGAGAAAAAATCAACAATTGCAGCGGCCATGGAAAGAGTTAAACAAACCCAACAAGAAAATATAAAAAATTAATATGGATAATAGATCGCCTTATATTGTAGATGCTCCCTCAGTAAGCGTCATTATGTTCAAAGTTTTACTCGCTTTAATTCCTGGTATCGCTTTATATGTTTATGCATATGGGCTTGGCGTCATTTTAAATATTTTTCTAGCGTCACTCACTGTGATATTGACTGAAAGCGCTATTCTTGCAATCAGAAAACTTCCGATCAAGGTATTTATTTTGGATGGCAGTGGTCTCGTAGCTGCGTGGCTTCTTGCCCTGTCTATTCCATCGATCGCCCCTTGGTGGATTATCGTGTTAGGCACGCTTCTTTGCATCACCTTCGGTAAACATGTTTATGGTGGACTTGGCTATAACTTATTTAACCCAGCTATGTTGGGATATGCAATTTTACTTATTTCTTTTCCTTTAATTATGAGTCAATGGCAAATACCCAACTCACTCATTGAAAATAATATTGAGTGGTTTGATCAAATCAAAATTATTATGAATAGTAGTTTATTATCTAAAGAAACAATTGATGCTATGAGCTCTGCAACACCTCTTGATTACATTAAGACCCAACTCACCTTAAACCAACCATTAAGTGTCATTCAGCAAAACAAAATATTTGGCTTTCTTGGAGGTAAGGGTTTGGAATTGATTAGTCTAGGATATCTTGCAGGTGGACTTTATTTGCTTAAGGAGAAAATTATTTCATGGCATTTACCAGTTTCATTCTTAGCAAGCTTATTTATCATAGCGTCAATATTTTATAGTATTGCTCCCGATACCTATGCCTCACCACTATTTCATGTTATGAGTGGCGGAAGCATTCTCTGTGCCTTTTTTATTATTACGGATCCTGTAAGCGGTCCCACAACTCCTAAAGGGAAAATATATTTTGGTATTGCAATAGGGCTATTGGTCTTCATTATTCGAATTTTTGGTGGTTATCCAGAAGGTATTGCTTTTGCTGTATTGATTATGAATATTTTTGTACCCCTAATAGACAGCCTAACTCAACCTCGAATTTTCGGTCATAAATAACTTTATGTTTAAAGACTCCTTTAAAAAAGTTTCAATAACTGCATCAGCTATGATTATATTTTCTTTGGTTGCTTCAGCAGCTTTGAGTATTTCTTATTTCCTCACAAAAACTCCTATTGAAGAAAGTGATGCAAGAGCAAAGCGTATGTTTTTAAATCAAGTGGTTCCGTCTAATCTTTATGATAATAATTTAGTGAAGGATACAATTTCTGTTGAGCCTAATCCGCTAATCGGAAACAAAAAAAATATTGATATATATCGTGCAAAAAAAAATAATCAGGTTATTGCAGTGATTATTGAAACGATAGCTCCCGATGGTTATAGTGGCGAAATAAAAACCCTTGTGGGTGTTGACCAAAAAGATAAAATATTAGGTGTAAGAGTGATTACACATAAAGAAACGCCTGGTTTAGGCGATTATATTGAAGTTGACAAAAGTCATTGGATTAAAAACTTTAATCTTAAATCTCTAGATGAAATGGGAGAAAAAGAATGGGCAGTAAAAAAGGATGGTGGTGATTTTGACTATGTGTCCGGGGCAACCATTACTTCCAGAGCTGTCATTAAATCTACCTATAAAAGTCTTCTTTATGTCAAAGAAAATAAAAAAAGGCTATTTGCGTCATGAGTGATATTAAAAAAATTGCAATAGATGGATTATGGAAACAAAATCCCGGATTAGTTCAACTCCTTGGACTATGCCCAACACTAGCAGTGACAACCTCTGTGGTGAATGGCTTGAGCCTTGGTATTGCTACTGCCCTTGTCATGGCTTTATCGAATGGTTCTATATCTCCTATTAGAAAATTTGTACCCACAGAAATTCGAGTTCCTGTTTTTATTCTCATCATAGCGGCACTTGTGACAATCATTGATTTTAGTATTCACGCTTTTATAGAACCGCTCTATAAAGCTTTAGGCATTTTTATCCCTCTTATTGTAACTAATTGTATTGTGTTAGCACGCGTTGAATCTTTTGCGGCAAAAAATGATACAGCCCCTTCTTTTTTCGATGGTCTTTATATGGGACTTGGTTTAGCAATGGTGCTAGCCGTGCTTGGTGCTTTGAGAGAAATTTTTGGTAAAGGTACTTTGTTATCTGGCATTGACCTTATCTTCGGATCTTCAGCAAGCAATCTTGTCATTCATTTTTTTAGTGACTACCCAGGATTTCTTTTAGCAATTCTTCCCCCAGGAGCTTTTATTAGTTTAGCTTGCCTCATTGCATTAAAAAATCATATCGAAGCACGCTAGTAGCTTTCCTCATGAACCCTCAAAAGCGATTTAAGATTTTTGAGTTGCTATCTAAAGCCACACCCCATCCTACGACAGAGCTTATTTATCAGACACCCTTCCAGCTTCTAATCTCAGTCATATTATCTGCCCAAGCTACTGACAAATCAGTCAATAAAGCAACTTTGTTGTTGTTCAATAAAGCACCTAACGCAAAACGACTTGCTCAAATGCAATTAAAGGATATTGAGCTTTGTATAAAAACAATTGGGCTATATAAAACAAAAGCTAAGAACATACTTGAAACTGCAAAGATTATCGATGCCGAATTTGAAGGGCTAGTCCCTCAGGATCGATTAGCACTAGAAGCGCTTCCTGGTGTAGGAAGAAAAACTGCGAACGTAATTTTAAACACTATTTTTCACGAGCCAACTATTGCAGTAGACACCCATATATTTAGGATCGCAAATCGCATTAATTTAGCACCGGGAGAAAATGTACTTCAGGTAGAAAAAAAATTAATTAAATTAACCCCGAAAGAATTTTTGCAAGATGCGCATCATCTTTTGATACTTCATGGAAGATATACGTGCATTGCAAGACAACCTAAATGCAATGTTTGTGTTATTTATGATTTATGCGAGTATAAGAAAAAACTTAAAAATTAAAACGAAATAAGCTTAATTTGTCTTTCAGACGCCAATTCATTAATCTCTTTTTTTTGATCATCGCTTAACGCTAGCCACTGAGCAATTTCATCTTGGCTTCTAAAGCACCCTTCGCAAAAGTGGTGCTCTTTATTGATAAGACAAACGCCGATACAAGGTGATTCAGTCATCACAATAGTCTTTCTCTAACTATTCTAAAGTGCCGTGGCAATGTTTATATTTTTTATTGCTTCCACATGGGCATGGATCGTTTCTACCCACTTTAGGCAAACCATTTTCTATGTCGGCTTTTTTGCTTGATGACTTTTTAACTTCATCTTTATTTTTTTTGTCAATCTCATTGACTTCAGCTTCGTCCTTAATCTTTACGACCATCGTAATACGAGTGACCTCGGACTTCACTGTGTCTAGAAGATATCCAAATAATTCAAAGGCCTCCTTCTTATATTCTTGTTTAGGATTTTTTTGCGCATAAGAACGTAAATGTATGCCTTGTCTTAAATGATCAAGAGATGATAAATGTTCTCTCCAATGGTGATCTATGCTTTGTAACATAACCGTTTTTTCAAAATGTCGAATAACGTCCTGACCCACTAAAGATTCTTTTTCTTGATATTGCTTATTCGCAAGAGAAATGACTCTCTCATAAATTTCCTCAATAGCAATCTGAGGTTCTTTTTCAATCCATCCTTGGATAGAAAGACTTAATCCGTAGTCTAAAAATAAAACTTTTTCTAAGGAAGGGATATCCCACATATCTTCCATACTGCCTTGTGGAATATGATTCTGAGCTAGATTACGAAGAACATCAGATCTCATTGCTGAAATTGTTTCAGCGGTTTGGTCTGAATCAATCAATTCATTTCTTTGCTCGTAAATCACTTTTCTTTGATCATTCGCAACATCATCATATTCAAGCAACTGTTTCCTAATATCGAAATTACGGCCCTCAACTTTTCTTTGCGCATTTTCAATGGCTTTTGTTACCCATGAATGCTCTATCGCTTCTCCTTCTGGCATTTTTAACTTTTCCATAATGGCTGATACTCGATCAGATGCAAATATTCTTAACAACGAATCTTCTAACGATAGATAGAAGCGACTGGATCCAGGATCCCCCTGTCTTCCTGCGCGGCCTCTTAATTGATTATCTACACGTCTTGACTCATGTCTTTCAGTGCCAATAATATGAAGACCACCTGCTTTAACGACTAAGCTATTTTGTTTTTTCCATGCGTCCTTAATTTCTTTAATTTCTTTTTCTTTTTTACTGTCAGTTAATTTATCGCTTAACTTAATTTCATGAATATCAGCTTCAATACTCCCGCCAAGCACAATGTCTGTTCCTCGACCTGCCATATTCGTCGCGATAGTAATCATCCCCGGACGACCTGCTTGCGCAATAATGTGCGCTTCTTTTTCATGATGTTTTGCATTCAATACTTGATGTTTTAATTTTACTTTTGTAAGTAATGCTGAAATAAGCTCTGAATTTTCAATCGAAGTAGTACCTACTAATACTGGCTGATCAATTTTTTGACATTCTTTAATATCTTCAATTACCGCAGCATATCTCTCTTGTGAAGTGCGATACACTTTATCCATCATATCTTTTCTTTGCGTGGTTCGATGTGGCGGAATAATGATGGTTTCAAGCCCGTAGATTTGATTGAACTCAAAAGCCTCAGTATCAGCCGTACCTGTCATACCAGATAATTTCTCATACATCCTAAAATAATTTTGGAATGTAATAGAGGCTAGCGTTTGATTCTCTTTTTGTATCTCAACGCCTTCTTTAGCTTCAACAGCTTGATGGATACCCTCTGACCATCTGCGGCCAGGCATCATTCTTCCGCTAAATTCATCGACAATAATAATGCCATTGTCTTTCACGACATAATGTTGATCTTTATTGAATAGGTTTCTTGCTTTTAATGATGCGTTAACATGGTGAACGAGTGAGATATTAGTTGCATCATATAAGCTCGATTGCTCAGATAATAGACCTGCCTTAATTAATAGCTTCTCTACATTCTCATGGCCACTCTCGGATAGAATTACTTGATGTGCCTTTTCATCTATCCAATAGTCACCGCTTTCCTCTTCGGTTTTTTGTTTTGAAAGCTTTGCCACAACTAAATTAATTTTAGTATAAAGATCTACATTATCTTCGGCCTGCCCGGAAATGATTAAAGGCGTTCTTGCCTCATCAATTAATATCGAGTCAACTTCATCCACTAAACCGTAATGTAGCTTTCTTTGAACACGCTCTTCTTTAGAGAAGATCATGTTATCTCTTAGGTAATCAAAACCAAATTCATTGTTTGTACCGTAAGTAATATCGGCCTCATAAGCTTTTTTCTTCTCTTCGCTCGAAATATTAGATAAATTAATACCTACTTCAAGACCTAGGAATCTATAAATTTGGCCCATCCATTCCGCATCTCTTTTTGCAAGATAATCATTGACGGTAATTACATGAACGCCCTTGCCCAAAAGTGCATTAAGATATATCGGTAAGGTTGCAACAAGCGTCTTGCCTTCACCTGTTCGCATTTCTGAAATTTTTCCATCGTGAAGTGCCATGCCACCGATGAGCTGAACATCAAAGTGACGCATTTCTAATACGCGTCGACTTGCCTCTCTCACAACAGCAAAAGCCTCAACTAATAAATCATCTAACTTTTGTCCTTCGTTAAGTCGTTTTTTAAATTCAGTGGTTTTAGCTTTTAAAGCTGCATCACTAAGTTTTTTAGTTGCATCTTCTAATAAATTTATTTGCTGGGCTTTTTTGCCGTAGTCTTTAAGAAGCCTATCGTTTCTGCTTCCAAATAAATTCTTAACAATGGTCTTTAACATAATGTGAATATTCTTAGTCGAAATAATTTGAAATAATTAATATTGAAGATATTTTCGAGGATCTAAGGACTCGCCATTCATTCTGATTTCATAATGAAGATGAGGGCCTGTCGACCTTCCAGTGTTACCTACTAACGCTACAACTTGATTCTTTTTAATGCGATCACCTTCTTTAACTAATAATTTAGCTGCATGCGCATATCGTGTTTCAAGCCCAGATCCATGAGAAATTCTTACCATATTGCCATACTCAGGCGTTACCTCAGCTGATATCACTATACCTGCAGCAGTAGCTTTAATAGGCTGGCCAGCATCTGCACTAAAATCTAATCCTTCATGAAACGCTCTCACACCTAAAAAAGGGTCCACTCTCCAACCATAACTTGATGAATTAAAAGGTGCGTTGACTGGAGAAGCATTTGGCAAGGTATCTTTAAACACACTTTGTTTTAGATAAATGGCTTCTAAATTATTGTAGTGCTCTTCATGCCTTTCAATATCAAGTGTTAACTTATCAATAAATGACTGAAGTTCGGCTTCGGTAAAATTCTTTTCAGGAACAAAAGGACCGCCTTGGCCAGATGATTTTATTGGTGCTGGCTTAGGAATTTTTTCATTTGTTTTTAATTTTTCTTTAGCAAAGTCTTGAAGTCTCTGAGATTGATTATCTATGCGCATCAATCGGGCTTGGAGCTCACCAATTTGGGTTGCATAAATATCTAAATTCTTTTGAAAGCTTCCCAAATTAAGGTCAAGCTTCAGGTTAATTAATGATTTTTTTTCTTCCACGTCGCCGTTATATTTTGAATCAAGCCAGCTAATCCCTTGAATAAACCCAATAAAGCACAGAAATAGTATGGCAATAAAAGTTGCTAAATGGACACTTTTTGGCTTTGATGTACTATTTGTTACAAAGATAATTCGCATTGAAATCTAAAATTTAGCTGAAATAATAGATAATTATAACTTATGAAGCCCGTGAACAAGCTTTTGGAAAGTGAAGTATTTTCCTTAATTAGAGAGAAAAATCGCTCTATTTCTGGCTATCAAAAGCTATGGTCTAACAAAGCTCCAAGCAAATTAGCCCCTTTATCTCATGTCGGCGGGATTCAAGACGACATTTTGACCATTTACGTTGAAAACAGTGGCATTGCGAGCAAATTAAAATTTATTGAGTCCACGCTACTTAAGGACTTGAATGAAGGGATTCAAAAAGAGATGCCCTTTGCTAATCCGATAAAATCCTTAAAAATTAAATTAGTAATTAAAAATTCCAAAATCACTCCTCCTCGATATAAAAGCTTTCCTGCTCAAGCTAAATTTGCTTTAGAAAATTTATTAAATAACCTCGAAGATTCACCTTTAAGACACCGACTGATTAGATTAATTAAACATCATACAAATGCTGACTGAAACGATCATCCTCATCCTTGCTGGAAGCATCGTCGGGACTTTATCAGGACTTCTCGGTATTGGCGGGGGCCTTATCATCGTACCTATTCTCACATTTGTCTTAGTCCATTTTCATCAAATTACCTTTGATCAATCGATATTAATGGCCATTGGGACATCGCTTGCTTCTATTGTTTTTACAGGGGGGGTGTCAAGCTTCTATCATTCAAAACGAAATAATATGGACTGGTCGATTGCTACTCAATACATTCCTGGGGTTTTATTAGGTTCAACTATGATGGCTTTTGTCATACCCCATTTAAATATCGCATTCATTAAACATGCTTTTATTGTCTATACTTTTTTTGCTGCCTATGAGATTCTAAAGACACCTACAATCAAAAGTGTTGTTCAATTACCAGCAGTTTTTTTTGCTAATATTTATGGATTTGCCATCGCTTCTATCTCGACCGTTATTGGAATTGGAGGTGGAACAATGTTTGTACCTTATTTCATTTATCATAAAGTTAAAGCGCGACTTGCGGTCGGACTCTCAAGCTCATTAGGAATATTTATTGGCTTAGGCGCTTCATTCGGATTTATCAAAAATGGCTTACATGTCAGTCAACTCCCTCAATTTAGTATCGGTTACATCTATCTCCCTGGACTTATATTGATAACATCCTCAAGTCTCATTTTTGTAAGATTGGCAACAAAATGGATTCATCAAATTTCTGTTTTATCATTAAAAAAAATATTTGCTTGTCTATTATTTTTAATCGGCTTGTCAATGCTTTTCGCAGGATAATTTGTAATTAAAATATGTAGTTTTCTAGTCACAAAGTTATTGAATGTGATAATTTATTACATAAGTTTTTCATTTTAAGATTTCAAAATTTAGGAGCATGTATGTCAGAACTTAACCTTATTATTGGCGCAGCGCTATTGGCAATTCTTTATGGTGCAGTGATGAGCGCTTGGATATTTAAACTACCTGCTGGCAATGCAAAAATGCAAGAAATTGCCCTTGCTATCCAAGAAGGGGCAAAAGCCTACCTCGCAAGACAATACAAAGCGATATCGATCGTAGGTGTGGTGCTAGCCATTTTAATTGGTTTGTTTATATCCAAAGATACTGCGATAGGTTTTGTCGTTGGTGCTTTTCTATCCGGCGCTTGCGGTTTTATTGGTATGAATGTCTCAGTGAAAGCTAATGTTAGAACTGCACAAGCCGCTACAAAAGGGATCGTTCCAGCACTTGATGTAGCTTTTAAAGGTGGCGCTATTACAGGTTTATTAGTGGTTGGACTTGGGCTTCTTGGTGTCACAGGGTTTTATATGTACCTAGGTGGAGCTGATGCAACTGATTTAAATCCTCTTATTGGGCTCGCTTTTGGTTCCTCACTTATTTCAATTTTTGCCCGTTTAGGCGGTGGTATCTTTACTAAGGGGGCGGATGTAGGTGCCGACTTAGTAGGCAAAGTTGAGGCTGGTATTCCAGAAGATGACCCAAGAAATCCTGCTGTGATTGCAGATAACGTTGGTGATAATGTTGGTGATTGCGCAGGTATGGCAGCAGACTTATTTGAAACCTATGCGGTAACTTTAATTGCAACTATGCTCCTTGGTGGGCTCGTCATTACAAATAATGGTGCAAGCGGAATTATTTATCCACTTCTATTAGGTGCGTCATCTATCGTGACATCGATTGTTGGATGTTTCTTTGTAAGAGCTACACCTAAAATGAAAAATGTAATGCCTGCTTTATATAAAGGCCTCATCGTAGCCGGCGGACTTTCACTTATAGCTTTCTACTATGTAACAAACTTTGTATTTCCTGAAGGCGTTTCAATCCAAAATGTAAACGTTTCCTCTATGGCTTTATTCCAAGCATGTATCGTAGGCCTTGTATTAACAGCAGCTTTGGTATGGATTACTGAATATTATACGGGTACAGATTATGAGCCTGTAAGGCACGTTGCGCGCGCTTCCAAAACAGGTCACGCAACAAACATTATTGCTGGCATTGGCATTTCAATGAAATCAACAGCCTTGCCTGTAATATCTGTTTGTATTGCAATTTTCGTATCTCATCATCTTGCAGGTCTTTATGGTATTGCAGTTGCGGCTACATCGATGTTAAGTATGGCTGGCATTATTGTCGCATTAGATGCTTATGGTCCAATCACCGATAATGCAGGCGGCATTGCTGAAATGGCGGGATTACCTAAGAGCGTTCGTGATGTAACTGATCCATTAGATGCAGTTGGAAATACAACTAAAGCAGTCACTAAAGGTTATGCGATTGGATCAGCCGGCCTTGCAGCGCTTGTTCTTTTTGCAGACTACACACATAAATTAGAGTCTGTCGGTATTGCAACTACATTTGATCTAAGTGACCCGCTAGTTATTATTGGATTAATTATTGGTGGTCTTATTCCTTACCTTTTTGCTGCGATGGCCATGGAAGCTGTTGGAAGAGCTGCAGGTGCGGTGGTTGAAGAAGTAAGACGTCAATTCAAAACCATCAAAGGCATTATGACTGGTAAAGGTAAACCTGATTATGCTCGCGCCGTTGATATGCTAACGACAGCAGCTATTAAAGAAATGATTGTGCCTTCATTACTTCCTGTTGCAGTTCCAATTATTGTGGGCTTAACTCTAGGACCTAAAGCATTAGGCGGTCTTCTTATGGGAACGATTGTGACCGGTTTATTTGTTGCTATCTCTATGTGCACAGGTGGTGGTGCTTGGGATAATGCAAAAAAATATATTGAAGATGGTAATCATGGTGGTAAAGGTTCAGAAGCGCACAAAGCAGCTATTACAGGAGACACTGTAGGTGATCCTTACAAGGATACTGCTGGCCCTGCTATTAACCCGCTTATTAAAATCATTAATATTGTGGCCCTTCTCATCGTGCCACTTCTTTAATTGATGAATAAAAAAAGGCGCCTTAATCAAGGCGCCTTTTTTATTTAATTTACTTTTTAATGTCTTGGCCTGTAAGTTTTTTAAAGGCTTCTAAATATTTTTCACTTGTTTTTCTAATTACATCTTCTGGTAATGAAGGCGGTGGTGGCGTTTTATTCCATCCACTATTTTCTAGCCAGTCTCTAATAAATTGTTTATCAAAGCTTGGTTGCGAGGCTTCTTCACGATATTGATCTAGTGGCCAAAACCGAGAAGAGTCTGGCGTTAATATTTCATCAATAAGTACTAAATGATTTTCATCATCTAAACCGAATTCAAATTTGGTATCTGCAATAATAATGCCCTTTGTGAGAGCAAAAGTTGAAGCTTCATGATATAGCTTAATACTAATTTCTTTAATGCGGGATGCAACATCTTTACCGACGCGAGCTTCACATTCTTCATATGAAATATTTTCATCGTGCCTGCCAACTGCCTCTTTACTAGAAGGTGTAAATATAGGCTCACTTAATTTTGCAGACTCTTTTAAACCTTGTGGAAGTTTTATGCCACATAGTGATTGTGTTTTTTGATAATCTTTCCAGCCACTGCCTGATAAGTAACCTCGAACAATTGCTTCAATAGGTAAGGCCTTTAATTTTCTTGCGACAATAGCACGATTTTTTACCTGAATTACTTCATTTTCAGCTACAACGCTTTCTGGTGAAATTCCAGACAAATGATTGGCGACTACAAAGGAAAGCTTATTAAACCAAAAGTCAGCCATTTGCGTCAGAACAAAGCCCTTAAATGGAATAGGCTCTGCCATCACAACGTCAAACGCAGATAATCGATCTGTTGTAACAATCAATAGATGTTTATCATCAATCTCATAAATATCTCTCACTTTTCCTTTATGAAGCAAAGGAAGGCTCTTAATTGATGTTGCTATTAATTGATTTTCGGCCATTTAAAATCTTCTTTCTAAGATTTCAATTGCAGGAAGTTTTTTTCCTTCTGCAAACTCTAGAAATGCACCACCTGCAGTTGAGATATATGAAATATCATTTGCAACATTAAATTTTTCAATCGCAGCAATAGTGTCGCCGCCTCCTGCTAATGAAAATGCAGACGCATCTGCAATTGCTTTCGTCATTGTTTCAGTACCTTTTGCGAACTGATCAAATTCAAATACACCGATGGGACCGTTCCAAATAATAGTTTTAGCATTGTGAATACATTTCACAATTTCATCCACCGAGTCCTTGCCTAAATCAAAGATCATGTCATCTTGGCTGACGTCTTTAATATTCTTTGTTGTCGCTCTTTCATTTGCATCTAATTTTTTACCACAAACTACATCTGAAATAATAGGTAAAGATGCACCTCGCTTAGATAGTTTATCTATAATTTTTTTTGCTGCAGGGACTAACTCTTCTTCATACATAGAGCTACCTACTTCAAAACCCATTGCCTTGATGAAAGTATTTGCAATTCCACCACCAACAATAAGCTGATCAACTTTGTCAGACAATGTATCTAATATGCTTAACTTAGATGAAACTTTGCTACCACCTACAATGGCGATCATAGGTCTTAAAGGATTTAGCAAGGCTTTTTCAAGAGCCTCTAGCTCAGCCAAAAATAAAATACCTGCACATGCAATATCAATGTATTCCGCAATACCATAGGTTGATGCCTCTTTGCGATGCGCCGTTCCGAATGCATCCATGACAAAAATATCTGCGAGTGAAGCATATTTTTTTGCTAAAACTTCTTCATTACGTTTTTCACCAATATTAAATCTACAATTCTCTAAAACTATTAGTTGGCCTGGAGTTATATCAAAGGGTTTACTATCCCAATCCGAAACAAGGCGCACAGGATAATCAAGATGATCTTTTAGGAACTCCACCACGAGCTTTAATGAGTCATTGTCATTAAATTTTCCTTCTTCAGGTCTGCCTAAATGAGACGTCACCATCACACTGGCGCCTTTTTGAAGGGCAAAGGTAATACTCGGAATGGAAGCTAGAATTCTTTTAGGAGAAGTAATTTTTCCATCTTGAATAGGGACATTCAAGTCAGAGCGAATAAAAACTCTTTTATCTTTAAGATTTAAATCGACTAGTCTTTTGATGTTCATTAATCAAATATTATTTGGCAGCTATCATAGCTAAAGCTGTATCAATCATGCGACAGCTAAAACCCCACTCATTGTCATACCAGCCAAAAACTTTTACGAGCAATCCGTCTTCACTTACTTTAGTGAGATTAGCATCAAAATGAGATGAAGCTTCTGTATGATTAAAATCAACGGATACCAAAGGCTCATCATTGTAAATTAATATGCCTTTTAATATACCTTGGTTAGCCGCTTCTTTCATAATGCGATTTACTTCTTCTTTTGATGTTGCTTTTTTAGGGGTAAAAGTTAGCTCTACTAATGATACATTTAATGTTGGCACTCTAATCGCAATACCATCAAGCTTACCTTTTAATTCAGGTATCACTAATGCAACACTCTCTGCAGCACCTGTTTTGGTGGGAATCATAGAAACTCCAGCAGAGCGAGCTCTTCTAAGATCTTTATGTTGATTGTCGTTTAAATATTGATCGTTTGTATATGAGTGAATAGTTGTCATAAGTCCTGTGACAATTCCCAGTTTTTCATGCAATGGTTTTACCATTGGCGCCAGACCATGCGTTGTGCAAGAAGCATTCGATACAATAAGATCAGAAGCTTTTAAAGTTTGATGATTTATGCCGTAAACAATAGTTGCATCAACATCTTTATCCCCCGGTGAAGAAATCAACACTTTCTTAGCGCCTTGTTTCACATGTATGATCGATTTTTCTTTGCTAGTAAAAGCACCGGTGCATTCCATGACCACGTCTACATTTAATTTCCCCCAAGGCAAGTCCTCAGGATTTCTTGTGCTATAAAATTTGATAATATCGCCATTGATAATAATTTCATGATCATTCGTTTTGATATCAGCATTAAATTTTCCATGCGCGCTATCGTATTTTAACAAATGCGCATTAGATGCTGCATCACCGCGACTAGCATTAATGGCAACTACTTTAATATCCTGATGATTTAACTCGTAAATCGCTCTTAATATTAAGCGCCCTATTCTTCCAAATCCTGTGATTGCTATCTTAACTGCCATAAAGATTTCCTTTGGTAAAAAATAAGGCATCTCAAATTTGAGATGCCTTATTAAACTTACTCAATAAAAATTACAGAATTGATTTAACAGTTGAAACGACATTTTCTACTGTAAATCCAAAGTGTTTAAATAATGCGCCACCAGGTGCTGACTCACCAAATGTATCAATACCAACAGCTGCACCATCTAGACCAATATACTTTCTCCAGAAATCGGTAATACCGGCTTCAATCGATACACGTTTTACACCTTTAGTTAATACGCTATCTTTATATGCCTGATCTTGACGATCAAATACATTTGTTGATGGCATAGAAACAATACGCGCTTTAATATTTTGCTCTTTTAATGCGACTTGTGACTTCAATGCAAGATCGACTTCTGAGCCAGTTGCTATCAGAATAACATCTGCCTTACCGCCTTCCGCTTCTGCTAATACATAAGCACCCTTGCGAATTAAATCAATTTGCGCATCAGTTCTTTTTGTAAATGAAGTATTTTGTCGGCTTAACACTAAGCTCGTTGGGTTGTGGATACTTTCAACAGCAACTACCCATGCTACTGCTGTTTCAGTTGAGTCTGCTGGTCTCCAAACATCCATTCTAGGAATGTAACGAAGGCCTGATGTAGTTTCGATCGGTTGATGTGTTGGGCCATCTTCGCCTTGACCAATTGAGTCATGCGTTAAAACATAGATTACCCTTTGTTTCATAAGCGCTGCCATTCTCATACCATTCTTCATGTAATCTGTGAATATATGGAAAGTGCCGCCGAATGGAAGCACGCCACCATGAAGCGCCATACCATTCATAATAGCTGCCATACCAAACTCACGCACACCGTAAGAAATATAATTACCTGGTGTTTTGCCGCTTACGTGTTGGAATGACGAACAGCTTGTTAAGTTAGATCCTGTTAAGTCTGCTGAACCCCCCACAAATTCTGGCAACATTGGCGCCAGCGCAGCAATAGCGTTTTGTGAAGCTTTACGTGTCGCTAATACTTCACCTTTTTCATTGACTGATTTAATCATGGCATCAGTGGATGCCTTCCAATTTTTTGGAAGATCACCCTTCATACGACGTTTAAATTCAGTGGCTAAATCTGGGAATTCTTTTTCATAAGCTGCGAATTTATCGTTCCATGCTGCTTCAGCTTTAGCGCCTTTATCTTTACCGCTCCATCCTGCATATACGTCTTCAGGAATTACAAAAGGATCGTGCTTCCAACCAATAGCTTCTCTTGTAGCGGCTACTTCAGCATCACCTAATGCTGACCCATGACAATCATGCGATCCAGATTTGTTAGGCGAGCCTTTACCGATAATAGTTTTACAACAAATTAATGATGGTTTATCTGTGATTTTCTTAGCCGCTTCAACTGCTTTGTTGATAGCTTCAAAATCATGGCCATCTACATTTGGAATTACATGCCAACCATAAGATTCAAAACGTTTAGCTGTGTCGTCTGTATACCAACCTTCGATATGACCATCGATAGAAATACCGTTGTCATCCCAGAATGCAATTAAATTTCCAAGACCCCATGTGCCTGCAAGAGCAGAAGCTTCATGAGAAACACCTTCCATCATGCAACCGTCACCCAAAAATACATACGTGTGATGATCTACAATTTTATGATTAGGTTTATTAAATTGGTTAGCGAGTAATTTTTCTGCCATTGCAAAACCTACTGCATTACTTATGCCCTGACCTAAAGGTCCTGTGGTTGTTTCTACGCCTGGTGCATAACCGTATTCGGGGTGACCTGCACATTTAGAATGAAGTTGACGGAATGTTTTGATTTCGTCCATCGGCAAATCGTAACCTGTGAGATGAAGCAATGAATAAATCAACATCGATCCATGGCCATTCGAAAGAATAAAACGATCACGATTAGCCCAGTTTGGATTAGAAGGGTTATGTTGTAAATGATGATTCCATAAAACCTCAGCAATTTCAGCCATGCCCATGGGTGCGCCTGGGTGTCCTGAGTTTGCTTTTTGAACTGCATCCATTGATAACGCACGAATCGCGTTAGCTAAATCTTGACGTGTTGCCATTATTGCCTCCCGAAATTGACAGCATTACAAATATTTTTAAATATCTGCGTACTAAATGTAAAGTTAAAAAATTAGTGTAATTTTTAGCTAAATTATTGCTTAAATAGCCCTTTTCAGCAAGGTGAATAGGGTCTTTTTGCCTCTTGATTATTTGAGCTAAATGCTTTTCATTCTCGCCATTTGATTGAGCAACCTATACTAGACTTTTGATCGACAGGGCCCTTCTGAGTCTTAGCAACAAGAAGCATTGCCTCATATAAATCACGCGTATTATTAGGGGGTGGCTCTCCTCGACCTGTGGCATCGAAGCGTCCACGATATTGCAGCTCTAAATTGCGATTAAAGCCAAAAAAATCAGGTGTACAAATAGCATTATAAAAATGTGCGATTTCTTGACTGTCATCAATTACGTAAGGAAAAGGAAAGTTAAATTGATTCGCAATGAGTTTCATGTTCTCAAATGAATCCTCAGGATAATTCTCAGAATTATTACTTTGAATGGCAATCGTTTCAATACCTAGATCTTTTAGCGCCAGAACATCACTCACAAGTCTTGGCAAAATTGCTTTCACGTAAGGACAGTGATTACATATAAACATGACGAGTAAGCCATTAGCCCCTTTTGATTTTTCCAGAGTCCAAATGTTATCGTCGACCCCCAGTAAATTAAAATCGATCGCTTTCCAACCAAAATCGCAAAGTGGAGTATTTAAACTAACCATGTTTTATGCCTTAATATAGCTTACCTATTTAATAGAATTGACTATGGAAGAAAATCGATTTTACCACTCCGAAAACCTTGAACTCAAACATATCGTTGAGTTAGGCGCTCAAACACATATTCACGCTACAAAAGTTTTAAGGTTAAAGGTGGGAGATCAATTTGCGCTCTTTAATGGTGATGGTTTTGATTACGTCGCAAGAGTAATTGAATTATCCAAACATAAAACCTCTGTTGAGATTATCAATAGGTATGAAGTGAATCATGAGTCGCCCTTAAAAATAACCCTCGCGCAAGGTCTTGCAGCTGGCGACAAAATGGACTGGATTATTCAAAAAGCGGTTGAGCTTGGTATCCAATCCATACAGCCACTATTGACTGAACGATCTATTATTAAGCTAGATCGTGAAAGAGCAGATAAAAAAATTGAGCACTGGAGAACGGTTGCTATTTCTGCTTGCGAACAAACTGGGCGAAGCATTATTCCGGATATCTCAAGCCCGACTCATTTAACCCAATGGCTTAGCAATCAAAACCAAACAACTGACAGTTTGAAATTAATCCTTACGCCAGCGAAAGCTCAAAATCTTAATCATTTAGAAAAACCTCTTTCCCCTGTTGTTTTTATGGTGGGGCCTGAGGGCGGTTTTTCAGAAAAAGAAATGGATTTGGCTTTAAGGAGCGGCTTTGTTCCAGTAAATTTTGGTAAGAGAATTCTAAGAACGGAAACAGCCTCCATCGTAGCACTCTCTATTATGCAAAATTTATGGGGTGATTTTGCATAAAA
>Ga0102830_1000502_pt1 | contig 16876 bp, 17 predicted proteins | sample ColrivemetaGS703_FD_84511 | JGI IMG/M metagenome (GOLD analysis project Ga0102830, IMG submission 84511) | Estuarine microbial communities from the Columbia River estuary - Freshwater metaG S.703 | ecosystem: Environmental > Aquatic > Marine > Intertidal zone > Estuary | place: USA: Columbia...
AATAAATTCAAAAACTTCTTGGATATTTTTAGCTAATTTAGATTGGATTGGAACTTTAAAACCAAAGGTTCTCGCTTTTTCTAAACCTTCATAATGCGTTTGAATGGGCAAATTACTACCTGCCAAAGTATACAACAAACAATCTAACGGACGTTTAGCAACCTCAGCACTATCTTGCAATTTTAAACTTCCTGAAGCTGTATTTCTAGGATTAGAATAAGGTGTTTCACCAATTTCGATTAACTCTTGATTCATTTTTTCAAAACCAGCAAATGGCAAAATGATTTCACCTCTGATTTCAAATTTTTGAGGAAAATCGCCTTTCAAATGAATAGGAACTGATTTGATGGTTTTTACATTGTTTGTAACATCATCGCCTTGAAAGCCATCACCGCGAGTTACTGCTCTTTTTAATTTTCCGTTTTCGTATAAAATACTTATAGAAGCACCATCATATTTCAACTCGCAAGTAAATTCTAACGGAACATTACCTAATATTTTTTGAGAACGATTTTCCCAATCCAATAAATCTTCTTTGGAATAAGAATTATCCAAGGAATACATTCGGAATTCGTGAGGAATGGTTTCGAAATTTTTCGTAATTGCACCTCCAACACGTTGAGTTGGTGAATTTTCATCAAAAAATTCAGGATGTTGCGCTTCTAAATCTTGAAGTTGTTTTAATTTTGTGTCAAATTCAAAATCTGAAATTGTAGGATTATCTAAAACGTAATAATTGTAATTATGCTGATTGAGTTCTTCTCTAAGCGCTTGAATTTGTTGTTGAACCGACATAAAATTATTGTTTTAAAAGCAAGTCTAATTTACTAAATAATTCTCCTTTACTAATGATTCCACCTTGTTTAATTATTGAGAACAAAGCGCCATTTCTATCTTCTGAAATATCTTTTTTTCCTCGTTGAATGGCTACTTCATCAGAAAACATATTTTCACTCAACCATTGAATTCCTTCAGAAGAAAGAAAGTCTACCGTAGCATTTGAAGTATTGATTACATAAGAATACACTACAGTTGATACACACTTAAATAAGAAAATGAAGTTTGTAGAAAAGTGATCGATGTAAGAAACATTCGTCATGGCTTTATCCCAAATTAAATCGGAAAAAACATCAATTTCTTGTTCAGCAACTTCTGGTTTATTGGTTTTAATTTCATCCCATTCCTTTTTATCAATAGACTGTGTAGCTAAAAAAGTAATGAATTCAGGATGTAACTCTTCTAATTGTTCTTTGGTTAATCTTGCATATTTCATATGTTTTGAACCTTGTTTGTTTTTAGTAGTAACATATGGTATCGCATTTTTTGTAATAGGTGTTTGCTTACGCAACTATTTGTTGTTATCGATTTCATGATGTAAATATAAAAAAAAGCCCTCCAAAAAAGGAAGGCTAATTCATATTTTTAATAAAATTATGCTTTTTCAGCAACAATTTCATATGGTAATTCAACGATTACATCTCTGTGTAGTCTAATACTTGCAGTATATTTACCAACACGTTTCACTAATCCGCTAGTAACAAATTTTCTATCGATTGAGTGACCATTAGCAGCCAACGCTTCAACGATGTTTGCATTAGATACAGAACCAAATAATTTATCACCACCAGCCTTAGCAGTAATTTTGATTTCCAAAGCTTTTAAAGTTTCAGCTAAAGCTTTTGCATCAGCAACAATTTTAGCTTCTTTGTGTGCTTTTTGTTTTAAGTTTTCAGCTAATACTTTTTTAGCTGAAGGCGTTGCTAAAATAGCAAAACCTTGAGGAATTAAAAAGTTACGACCGTAACCGTTTTTTACAGTAACTACATCGTCTTTAAATCCTAAGTTAGCAACGTCTTGTTTTAAAATAAGTTCCATGTTGTTGTCCTTTATTTTAGAAGTTAGTCCCGATTGTTATCGAGACAACAACTATTCGTTAATTATTATTTTAATAAATCGGCCACGTATGGCATTAAAGCTAAGTGACGAGCTCTTTTAACAGCTACAGAAACTTTTCTTTGGTATTTTAATGAAGTTCCAGTTAAACGTCTTGGTAAAATTTTACCTTGCTCGTTTACGAATTTCAATAAGAAATCAGCATCTTTATAATCGATATATTTGATACCTGATTTTTTGAAACGACAATATTTCTTTTGTTTGTTTGTCTCAATGTTTAAAGGAGTTAGATATCTAATATCACCCTCTTTTTTCCCTTTTGCAGATTGCTCTAGTGTAGACATAATTAGTTAGATTTAGATTTTAACTTTGTTCTTCTTCTTTCTGCCCAAGATACAGCGTGCTTATCTAAAGCTACTGTTAAGAAACGCATAATACGCTCATCTCTACGGAATTCCGTTTCAAAAGCAATAATGATTTCTCCTGGTGCTTTGAACTCAAATAAGTGATAAAAACCACTTTTCTTGTGTTGGATTTCATAAGCTAATTTTTTTAAGCCCCAATCCTCTTTTGATACCATCTCAGCCCCTCTAGAAGTAAGAAAATCTTCGAATTTGCTTACTGTTTCCTTTACCTGTTGTTCAGATAAAACGGGATTCAAGATGAAAACAGTTTCATAATGATTCATAATAATAATGATTTAAATTATTTTAAATTGGGTGCAAAAGTAAGCAATTTATTAGAACTTTCAAACACAACAAGAATTATTTCACATTTTTCATAAAAAAACTTAATTTATATTTTTTTTTACAGTATATTTATGACATAAAATACGAGCCTATGAAACTTAATTGTATAGTGGTTGACGATAGCACCATTCAAAGAATGACTATTACTAAACTTATAAATGATACTACAAGTTTATACCTTGTTGGCGACTTTGCAAATGCTTTAGAAGCAAAGAATAGTTTAAATCACAATAAAGTTGATTTGATTTTTCTTGATATCGAAATGCCTTTAATCAATGGATTTGTTTTATTGGATGGATTAAAAGTAAAACCACAAATTGTCTTTATCACTTCCAAAGCAGATTACGCAGTAAAAGCGTTTGACTATGAAGCCACAGATTTCTTACAAAAACCTATTTCCAAAGAGCGTTTTCAAAAAGCGGTAAAAAAAGCTTTGGAGTTACATCAATTACGCAATGAAGTACACGAAGATCATGGTGAATCTATCATTATTAAGAGCAATCTGAAAAAATTAAAAATTTACACTTCGAAAATCAAATGGATTGAAGCTTATGGTGATTACATCAAAGTTATCACTGACGATGAAAATCATTTAGTTTTATCTACTATGAAAGCTTTTGAAAGTGAATTACCTGAAGGAAAATTTATTAGAGTGCACAAATCCTACATCGTTAATGTAGAACGCATCGACAAATTCAATAGTAAATTTGCTGAAGTTGGCCCTACAAAAATCCCTATTAGTAGAAACAAAAAAGATGTGATTACCAATGCAATCGCAACACTTTAACTGTAATCAACATTCAAAGTAACTCGAATAGAACGATAAGCAGCAATAGCTTCAAAACTAGATAAACACTTAGCCACAACTTGCTTCTTTTGCCCCAAATTAGCAGTTGTTGGAATTTTAATCAAAATTGTTCTAATATACTCATTTCTAATTCTGTTTATGGCTGGTTCTTCTGGACCCAAGACTGGAACTTGCAATTGTTGTTGCAATACGTTGTACAACCACATAGCCCCTTCTTTCAATTTTTCAAAATCGCGATGCTTAACCATAATTCTAATCACTCTGCAAAACGGCGGATAATTAAAATTTTGTCGCTCATACAACTGTTCCTTAAACATGGATAAATAATCATTAGAAACCACTTGCTGAATAGTATTATGATACGGATTATACGTTTGAATAATCACTTTCCCTTTTTTCGCTTTTCTTCCTGCTCTACCCGCAACTTGAGTTAACATTTGAAAAGCTCTTTCGTAAGCTCTAAAATGCGGTTGATTCAATAAATTATCAGCATTCATTACCCCAACTAATGTAACATTATCGAAATGCAAACCTTTGGCTAACATTTGCGTTCCTACTAAAATATCATATTCTTGATTTTTGAAAGCGTCAATGATTTTCTCGTAACCAAATTTTCCTCGAGTCGTATCTTGATCCATTCTACCAATTTTCTTCTCTGGAAATAAAGTTTTTAATTCCAATTCAATTTGCTCTGTACCAAAACCTTTTGTAGTTAAATCTACTGATTGACAACTGTGACAATGCGTTGGATTCGCAATTGCATAACCACAATAATGACAACGCAATTGGTTCTTAAATTTATGATACGTTAAACTTACATCACAACTAGGACAATGCGGCACATGACCACAAGGAATACATTCTACATAAGACGAATAACCCCGACGATTTTGGAACAAAATAACTTGTTCGCCCAAAGCCAATGTTTCTGTGATTTCCTTTAATAAAGTATCCGAAAAATGTCCCGTCATTCGTTTACGGAAATAACAATCTTTTAAATCTACCAATTCAATTTCGGGCAATACTACATTTCCAAAACGCTCTTTTAAAGTTACCAAACCATATTTTCCATTTTTGGTATTATAATACGTTTCCAAACTGGGCGTGGCGCTTCCTAAAAGTACTTTCGCTTGATGCATTTTAGCTAAAACCACTGCAGCATCACGCGCATGATAACGTGGCGCTGGATCTTGCTGTTTGAATGTAGCTTCATGTTCTTCGTCAATAACCAATAAACCTAAATTTGAAAACGGGAGAAACAAAGCACTTCTAACACCAATCACAATTTTCGCTTTTTCGGAATTGGCTACTAATTGATTCCAAACTTCAATGCGTTCGTTATTGGTATATTTAGAATGAAAAACCGCGACTTGATTTCCAAAATAAGCCGTTAATCGTTGGACCAATTGAGAAGTTAGTGCAATTTCAGGCAACAAAAACAATACTTGCTTTTCTTGTTGTAAATATTGCTCCATCAACTTGATATAAATTTCAGTTTTACCCGAAGCCGTTACGCCATAAAGCAAGCAAACATCATTGATAATAAAATTAGATTTTATATCATCAAAAGCCACTATTTGGTGTTCACTTAGAGTAAAATCGGCATCGTTTTTTTTCTCAAAAACAACGCGGTCTTGATGCAAATAATATTCTTCAAAAATTTCTTTTTCTACCAAAGCCTTCACAATTGCCGATGAACTTCCTGAAAAATCCAGTAGTTGCTTGACTGAAATTGGCTTTTTATGTTGGGCTTGTAATTGGAAGTATTTCAAAACCAATTCGTGTTGTTTTTTGGCTTTGGTTACGGCTTCTAAAACTTTGGTTAAAGTCTCTGGTTGCAGTAAATGCTCGGGCATTTTGATATAGCGCATTAACTTGGGTTTGTATTGCTCGTTGATTTCTTCTTGCAATTCCAAAGCACCTTTAGCTAACATTCTATTAATGACTGGCAATACTGTTTTCTTACCCAAAATCTTCACTACCTCTTGAATCGAAATCGAAGATTGCTGCTGTAAAGCTTCAAAAATCAAAAACTCATCATCTTGAAGTTCGTTAGTTTCTGTTTGATTTTTTGAAGCTGTAACGATGGTTTCACTTTCTAAAATATAACCTGTCGGAAGCGCTGCTCTAAAAACTTCACCTAATGAACACATATAATACGAAGCAATCCACTGCCAATGTGCAATTTGAGTTTCATTAACGATAGGTTTTTCATCTAAAATTTGATGAATTTCCTTTGCCTGATACAGTTGTGGCGGATTGTGATGTTTAGTAATAACTAATGCGGTGTAAATTTTACTTTTACCAAAAGGCACAGCTACTCGCATTCCAATTTGAATATATTGGAATTCGGTTTCTGAAATTTGGTAAGTAAAATTTTTGGGAACTGCTAAAGGCAAAACCACTTCAACAAAGTACAACATGAAACAAAGATAATTTGAAATTCATAACAACGAAAGATTTTGGCATAAAAAAACACTTCCAAAATGAAAGTGTTTTTTGAAGATATTGTTATTTTATGACTATTGTCCTAACATCGATTTTTTCAAGTTTTTGTCAGCTGGTTTAGCTGATAACCAAATTCCGAATAAGCCTTTTTTGAAGTCATTTCCTTCGATAACTCCTTTTTTAGTATTGTTTTTGTATACCACAACACCAGATTCAGTATTTACCATAGTAAATACATCACCTTTTTTGATTTCATCTTTAAAGAAACTGATGAATTTATCAATTTTTGATTTTAATGGAGCTGTTTTTCCTCCTGTTGAATTTTCAAAACCTTCAGTAACTGCATCAATCATTTTATCTGAACTAATTAATCCAGATACAATAGTTAATCGGATAGCGGCTCCGTCTTTACTAGCCATAATTTCGTTAGCATTTGTACTTTTTTTCTCTAAATACAAAGCACCAACATACATATCCATGAACAATTTTACTCTTGTTCCTACTCCGTTTAAAACTAAATTTTGGCCCTCAATAGAAAGTTTATCATCTACTTTAACGCCTGCAACTGTTTTTTGAGCATTCATAGTTACTGCTGTTGCAATCAATACAAAAAAGGTAATAATCTGTTTTTTCATAATAGTAATTTTTAATTGTGTTAAATATATAAATTTTTTCTTTTCAATTTACTAATTGTTGCATTTAATTCAAAACCTAAAAGCAAAACCATACAGTTAATCCAGATATAAAACATTAAAACAAGAAGTGTGCCAATAGAACCATACAACTCATTATAATTAGCAAATTTTTCTACATAAATTCCGAAAATATAGGAAGATAAAACAATCAAGAGCGTTGTAAAAACTGCTCCATAACTAATAAAAGAAATGTTACTAACTTCTTTTGTTCCAAATTTATATAAGATTGAAGTTGTAAATAAAATCATTAAAATCACAAACAAATAACGTCCGTATTCCAATAAAAACAAATCATTACTAATAAATCCTTGGTACTTTATCTTCTGTATAACAACTTCAAAAACAATAATGGCTGCTACAGTAACTAATAATATCAAAGAAAGCGCTATGGAAATAGCTAACGCAATAAAATATTGCTTAAAAAAATTTCTTGTAATGGTGATATGACTTGACATTTCAAAACCACCTAAAATAGCATTAACTCCATTAGTCATTAAAAAAATAGATAATATGAAACCGGAAGACAACAAGCCTTGGTAACTGTTATTCAAAATATCTTCAATAATTAGATAAATAGCATCATAGGTATTGGGTGGAACACCTTGCTCAACAAATTGCAAGAAATCTTGTTGAAAATTCTCTATTGGAATGTGTGGAATCAAATTTAAAATAAACAACGCAAAAGGAAATAATGCCATAAAGAAACTAAAGGCAATTGCACTCGCTCTATAAGAAAATGCGCCCTTGAAAATTCCTAAAACATACAATTCTAAAATATCATACAAACTCAAACCCTGCAAAGAAGAAACCGAAATTTTCTTAGCAAAACGAACCAATTGTTTCACAACTGGAATTTTTTCGAGTTTATTTTCTATTACCTCCGACATTAGAAAGCTTTTAAACTTAAATCTAAATTATAAATAGAATGCGTTAATGCACCAGATGAAATGAAATTCACACCACATTCGGCGTAGTTTCTGATGGTTTTCTCGTTGATATTTCCTGAAGATTCAGTTAAACATTGGTCGCCAATTAGCTTCACGGCATCTTTTGTAGTTTCGTAATCAAAATTATCCAGTAAAATGCGATACACACCACCAGCAGTTAAAATTTGGGTAACTTCATCTAGATTTCTTGCTTCCACAATAATTTTCAAATTGCGATTCGTTGCTTTTAGATATTCTTTTGTTTTCTGAATGGCTTGCGGAATGCCTCCTGCAAAATCGATATGATTGTCTTTCAACATAATCATGTCGTACAAAGCAAAACGGTGATTTTCGCCACCACCAATTTTTACTGCCCATTTTTCTATAGCTCTGATTCCTGGTGTGGTTTTTCTAGTATCTAAAACTTTGGTAGTTGTTCCTTCTAATAAGTCTACGAAGGATTTGGTTTTAGTCGCAATAGCACTCATACGTTGCATGGAATTTAAAACTAATCGCTCCGCTTTCAAAATAGATTGTGAACTTCCCGAAACATAAAAAACAACATCTCCATATTTTACAAGTGTTCCGTCGTTTATAAAGGTTTCTATTTCTAGTGATTGATCCACATATTGAAATATCATTTTAGCAAAATCAACTCCAGCAATAATCCCTTCATCTTTGACTAATAATTTTGCTTTTCCCGTTGCATTTTCAGGAATACATGCTAATGAACTGTGATCACCATCACCAACATCTTCTCTAATGGCGTTTTCAATAATCAAGTCTAACTCGGCTTGGAACTGTTCTTGTGCAATCATCAATCTCTAGTTTTAAAAGGCTAATTTAGAAAATAAGTAGCAATGTAAAAAAGAAAAGCCCGGAAAAACCGAGCTTTTTATGGTAAAAAAGAAAATCCTATTTGTAAATAGCTTCTTTTTTGAAGTGTTTTGTCAATAAATAATAAACAACCGCTCTGTATTTGCTTTTATTTGAGCGACCATACTGATCCATAACAGCATCAATACCTTTGTCTAAATCTGCACCATCTTTTAGACCTAACTTCTTGATTAAGAAATTATTTTTAACTGTATCTAATTCTTTTTTGTCAGAACCAGCAACAGTTGATGAGTCTGCATTATAAATTGATGGTCCGCAACCAATCGTAACTTTAGTTAATAAATCCATATCTGGCGTAACACCACATTTGTCTTTTAAATCTGCAGCATATTTTGCGATTAATTCATCTCTTTTACTCATAATGTATAATTTAATTGTTTTTTGATTTACCCAAATTTAAATAAAATCTATTACAAAAGAATTATTTCAGATTATTTTTTTGAAAAATTCAAGTAAAATCTTATTGTTTTCTTTCTCTGGTGTAAAAATTTCTAAAATGGATGGCTGACTTTCATTGGTAATAAATGTTTCCCAATTTTCTTTTAAATCTTCCAATGAATTAGCATTAAAATACTGAAAATCAAACATTTTTGCTAAGTGTGAAGCATTCAAATGGTGCGAAGTTTCAAAAAAGGTATTAAATGTTGGCGTTTCTTGATGACCGGGTAAAATTCTAAAAATACCGCCGCCGTTATTATTGACTAAGATAATTTTAAAATTCTTTGGAATGTAATTGTTCCAAAGTGAGTTACTGTCATAAAAAAAACTGATGTCGCCAGTAATCAAAATCGTTGGTTTTGAAGATGCAAGCGAAGCTCCAATTGCAGTTGATGTACTTCCGTCTATTCCGCTAGTACCACGATTACAGAAAACGGTTGTATTTGGATTCAAATCGAATAATTGCATATAACGAATAGCCGAACTGTTACTAATTTGCAACTGGCAAACTTCAGGTAAATGTTTCGACAAGAAATCAAACACTTTGAAATCTGAAAACGGGATTTCATTGGTATAAATTGTTCTTTTTTGCTTTCTGAAATTATGAATTGCAAGAAATTGTTTTTGGTAATCCGATGACGTATTTCCAATCAAAAGTTGGTTAAAGAACAAATTTGGATGCGTTTTGAAATGTTGGGTCAAACAGCCAAAAGTATCATAAGCTCTCAAACTATCAATATGCCAATGATATTTGGGTTGAAATTTTCTTAAAAACGCTTTGATTCGTTTGGAAACTACCATTCCGCCAAAAGTTACTAGAATTTCGGGTTGAAAAGCTTCGAAATCTTCGGTTGTAAATGGCGTTATTAAGGAATCAATATTGGTAATAAAATTGAAATGATGCAAATTAGAAGTAGCTTCTGTTAAAACTACAATACTTTCATCTTCCCCTAATTTTTGAATAATTTCGTTTTCTAATGTATTTGGAAATAATTCACCAACCAAAATTAATTTCTTTTTGGTTTGATTCCATTGGGAAATAAAATTTTCTTCCAAAGTAAATTCGTTCAAAAGTTCGTTCATTGAAATAATTTCTGGTGTCACTTCCAATGTTCCAACGGTATCATAAAGCGGTTCTTCGAAAGGAATATTGATATGAACTGGACCGCGATTTTCGATAGCTGAATTAATCGCTTGGTTGATAAAAATATCGTTTTCTTTGGAAGCCAATTCAATTAAATTTGCTGAAAACAAGATATGATTGGCAAATACATTTTCCTGACGAATGGTTTGTCCGTCGCCAATATCTATTTTATTTTGTGGTCTATCCGCGCTTAAAATTACCAATGGAATTTGGCTATAAAAAGCTTCGGCAACCGCTGGATAATAGTTTAAAACCGCCGAACCCGAAGTACAAACTACGGCAACAGGTTTTTGGATTTGTTGGGCAATTCCCATAGCAAAAAAAGCCGCACAACGCTCATCTGCAATACTATAACACGTAAAATACGGATTATTGGTAAACCCAATGGTTAAAGGTGCGTTTCGGGAACCTGGAGAGATTATTATGTGTTGGATTCCTTTGGCTTTACAAATTTCGATAACACTTTGCGCTAAAGGAATTTTGGGATATATCATTTTTTTAGAAATAAAATACAAATTTACAAAATTGCTCAGGTTTTAGTACTTTTACTGCAAATTATTTAATAATGCAATTAGAACTCCGACCTTATATTGTTACCGATTGTGCTGCCGTTTTGGAAATAATTAATTATAACATCATCAATTCTACGGCTTTGTATGATTATCATCCACGAACACTTGCCCAACAAGAAGCCATTTTTGATGATAAATTACAAAAAGATTTTCCGATTTTAGTGGCTGTTTTGGAAAACAAAATTGTGGGTTTTGGTTATTACAGTGAATTTCGTTTTCGTGAAGCGTATCGGTTTACGGTGGAACATTCGGTGTATGTGCATCCTGATTTTCAGGGTTTAAAAATTGGTCACCAACTTTTAGAGGCTTTAATTGAAACAGCTAAAAACCAAAAACTTCACACTATGATTGCCGTTATTGATTCGGAAAATCAGGGTAGCGTGAAGTTTCATGAAAAACTTGGCTTTGAAACCGTTGGTATTATTAAAGAATCGGGATTTAAGTTCAATCGCTGGTTGCATTCTGTTTTTATGCAGAAAATGCTGGATTAGCTTTCAATCCAATTCACTATTTCAGCGTCTGTTGGCAACGTTCTTGGTGAAATTACTTTATCTAATTCGCCTTTTTCGTTGATTAGATATTTCTGGAAATTCCATTGTACTTCGCTATCTTCTAAACCGTTTTTAGCTTTTTGGGTTAAAAATTGGTAAACAGCGTGCATATCATTTCCTTTCACCGATATTTTCGCCATCATTGGAAAAGTAACACCGTAATTCTTTTGGCAGAAAGTAGCAATTTGTTGATTTGTTCCCGGTTCTTGCGACCCAAAATTATTTGCTGGAAAACCTACAATAACAAGATTTTTATCTTTGTATTTTTCGTAGATAGCTTGTAATTGCTCGTACTGCGGTGTTAATCCACATTCTGAAGCGGTGTTCACTATTAAAATTTTCTTTCCTTTTAGAGTAGAAAAATCGAAAGTATTCCCCTCTAAATCTTCTACTTGGAATTGATAGATATTTTGTTTGCTCATAACAGTTTGTTGTGATGTTGCTATACTTTTTTGATTTTGGGCATGATTTTGACAACTATGTAACATAGCTCCCAATAAAAATAAAAACACTATTTTTTTCATAATTCTAATTTTAACAAATTTACATCAATAATGAGTAATTAGTTTTAAACATTTGCTAAATTATGCTTAATTTTGAATTAAAATGATAACTTATGTTTTTTATTAAAACCCTTATTTCTTTTTTAAAAGATGATGAATATAGAGACTTGTTAATTACTACCTTAGGAATTATAATTTTCGGAACATTTGTTTATCATTACCTAGAAGGCTGGAATTACATTGATTCCCTTTATTTTTGTGTAATCACACTTACAACTGTTGGTTACGGAGATTTTTCACCTCAAACCGATGAAGGAAAACTTTTCACTATCTTTTATATTATTCTGGGGCTAGGAATTATTTTAGGATTTATAAATACTGTCCATAATCATTACAGAGATGAAAAATTAAATAAAATAAAAGAACGTCAAAAGAAAACTACATTATCAACTAAAAAAATAAACCAACTCTGAGAGTTGGTTTATTTTTTTTAAACTATTTCTTATAATACTTTTTAAACTTAAAGTAAGACAACACACTCAATAGCGTTACCAATGCTACCGAAATGTAAACAAATGTTGGCGTTACTACTTTATCGCCGCTAGCATACGAATGCAATCCTGATAAGTAGAAATTCACTCCAAAATACGTCATCAAAATGGAATAGAAAGCAAAAACTGCCATTACATTGAAAACCCATCGACTTCTTAATCCAGGAACTAATCGGGCGTGAATTACAAATGCATATACCATTATACTAATTAGTGCCCAAGTTTCTTTTGGATCCCAACCCCAATAGCGTCCCCAACTCTCATTTGCCCATTGACCGCCTAAAAAGTTTCCAATGGTTAACATCACCAAACCAACGACAAGCGCCATTTCATTGATATAACTTAATTCATCAATAGAAAGCTTCATTTTTGCTTTGTTTTTATCATTGGTAAATAAAATCAAGAATAGGGTAACAATTCCTAGAATCATTCCCAAAGTAAATGGACCGTAACTAGCTACAATAACCGCTACGTGAATCATTAACCAATACGAATTTAATACTGGTTGTAAGTTGGCAATCGTTGGATCCATCCAATTCCAATGTGCAATCATCAAAATCATAGAAGTTACAAATGCCGTTGAAGCAACAGTTAATTTCGAACGATTTCCAAATAATAAACCAAACAACATAGTTGCCCAAGCTACATAAATCATACTTTCATAAGCATCACTCCATGGTGCGTGACCCGAAATGTACCATCTAGCAATCAATCCTAAAGTGTGCAATAAGAAGAAAAATCCAACTACACCAAAAAAGAAATTCACGCCATAACGTACCAACTTGCTATTTGAAAACATTTGGAATAAAGCAAAAATCATCATGAAAATGCCGCCAATCAAATACAAATAAAACAAACGTTTAAAAATGTCGTATTTGTTATACAAAATTTCCGAAGTGATTTTATCTTCTGACGGAACTACATTAGCCCCAAATTTCTCTTGGTATTTTTTTAAACCTACCAATAAACTATTGGCAGTTTCATAATTTTTTGATTGCGAAGCTTTGTTAGCGGCATCCAAATAAAACGGCATTACGTTTTTAATAGAATCCAGAGCAGTTCCTGTGAATTCATTTAATTCCAAATAAGAAACCCATTTGTTATTCTTATCGTTCGGAATTGGAAAAACACGCATGATTTCGCCCGTTAATGCTGAATACAATAAGTTGACTTTTTTGTCGGTTTCAATAAAATCTTTTTGAAATTGATTTGGAATAGCAGCTCCATAAGCATCATCTAAATATGGTGCTAATTTGTATGCGCCTTGCTCATCAAAAAAGTTTATCAACGAAGCATATTTGGCAGACGATTCAATATTGGCAATTTTCCTGATGCTGTCATTTCCTCTTTTCAAGTAAATAATCGGCACATTATACCAATACTGCGGAAATTGCGTCATAGAAATAAAAACCTGATCCGAAGTCATGCCTTCATAGGTATCATTTTTCGACACTTTTCGGAGTAATTCTGAAGAAAATGTATTGATAGGCTTCATACGCCCACCTCTATCTTGAATAACTACTTTTCCAAAGTTAGCCGCATGCTCTTCCGAAACTTTATATTTCTGTAAAAACTCTAGAATTTGTTTTTGGTCTGTTGGTTGGTGCGAATGATTTTGAGCAAAAGTACTTCCAAAGACAAAAAATGCCAATACCGTTAGCATCGAAGCCTTTTTCTGTTTGATTTTCTCGATTTTCGTTTTTAAATCCCCAAAACGGGTATTCTTATCAAATAAAATAACCATCAAACCAAAATACAATAAAAAGTAACCAATGTAAGTTAATCCAGTTCCAAGTCCATCGTGATTTACCGATAAATGGGTTCCGCCTTCGTCTTGGTCAAAACCAGCTTGGAAGAAACGATAACCTCTGTAGTCTAAAATATTATTCATAAAAACACTATCGCGGAAGGTTTTGTTTTTTTCTTGATCAATAATTTCGATTTTCGATTTAAATGCCGAGTAACTATTTTCAGTTCCTGGGTATTTATCTGCAATAAAATCTTCTAATTTGATTTCAAAAGGCAATTCATATACTTTACTTCCAAAAAATAAGGTAAAATCTAAAGCACCTAATTTCACACTTTGCGGAATTCCTTGCATACCACGAGCGCCCATTAAGGTTAAAACTTGTTCTTCACCTTGTGATTTTACTTTCACCAATAAAGCATCATTCGTCATTTTATCTTTGAAATCATTATTCGATTTCAATTCCATATTTCCTTTAATAGCAGGTTCAGGGAAAACAAATTGGGTTCCAGCTAAACTATATAACGAACGTAAATTTAAAGGTTGCACCGAATCTTTCACTACTGCTCCTTGCGTTTGCGATGCCATAATCATGTAATTCCCTTCGAATGGCGTTTGCAACAAGTAAGCACCATTCACTATAGAAATATTAATCGCGCCTTCCGTAAATTTATTAAAAGCAAATAATACATTATGAATGTTTTGTACTTCACCCGCTTTCAAATAATGCTCGTGGCGATTTCCCGTTCCTGATTCTACCATTTTTAAGTACAATTCACCATCTTCTGATGGAACCAATGTTTCGGTAGCGTTCATGATGTAATCTTCGTACACAATTTCAAAAGGTATAGCATTAAATTCGCCTTTCATAGTGAAATTGTTATTGGTAGCAGGAGAAAAATATTTTTTCTTTTCGAACGTTTTGCGTTTCATTTCGCCTTGAAAATCACCATCTACAAAAGCGGTAATGTGCGGTACGTCTGAATATACTCGATTTTCCGTTTCGCCTTCGCGAATTAACATCATACCTTCGTAACTAATATAACGTGTCACAAAAGCACCAATCAAAATAAAAATGAAAGACAAGTGCAACAACAAAGTAGCCCATTTTTCTTTTTTATGCAATTGGTAACGTTTGATATTTCCAATGAAGTTAATCACGAAAATTCCCATGATAGCTTCAAACCACCAAGCGTTATAAACTAAAATTCGTGCAGTGTCAGTATTGTAATCGTTTTCTATGAAAGTTCCAACAGCCATTGCAATAGCAAATACAACAAACAAAACGGCCATTAAACGCGTGGAAAACAAGAAGGAAAATATTTTTTTGTCCATGAGGCATAATTTTAACGATTGCAAAGTTACTCAAATTGCAAAACATTTTTAGAAGTTTAACAAAGGTTTATTTTTGTTTAATACAGTAACTTAATTTCTTTGATATCATATTCGTGAACCAAATCATCTTCTTGTAGCAAAAGTAATTTCCCTTCTAATGAAACACCCTGAATTACAGCACTAAACGATTTTTTATTACCCACTTGAAAACTAGCGACTTTGTCTTTCATGAATAGATTTTGATGATACGTTTTCCAAAGAAATTCTGCATTAGAATGACTTAATTCTTCCAAAAGCAATTTGATTTCAGTTACAATTTCGGTTAAAAGTTGGTCTTTATCGAATAATCTATTGGTTACAACTGCCAATGAACTTGCTAGAGGTAAGTTTTCGAAATTCGTTTGGTTTACATTTAAGCCTATTCCAACGACAGAAGTAATTTCGTTTGTAGATTTAAAGCTATTTTCAATTAAAATTCCAGCTATTTTCTTTTTCCCTGACAAAATGTCGTTTGGCCATTTGATGGATACATTTGGGATTTGAATTTTATTTAACGTGTTTAAAAGAGCATTAGCAACCAAAATGTTTAACACAAAAATAGAATCGTGCTTTGTTGTAAAATCTTTAACCAATACACTAAATGTCAAGTTTTTACCCACTTCTGCTGTCCAATTACTACCTCGTTGTCCTTTACCTTCTTGCTGATTTTCGGCTACAACAATGGTAAATTCAGGTAAATTTTCGTTAGCTGACAACTCTTTTAAAAAAGTATTTGTAGAAGGAATGGCACTGAGTTTGATAATGTTCATGAAGAAAAATAACTTGAATTAATTTTAATGTTATGTTAAGGTTCAAAATTAAAGACAAATTTTGATAACTTTGCATAAAACTTGATAATATTAGATGACAAAAAATACGAGCAACGACGATTTAGTAGCGAATATCTTAAAAGGAATAGAAGACGTTAAAGGAGAAAACATTGATATCTTAGATTTAAGAGCACTAGACAACACAGTTTGTGATTACTTCATTATTTGTAATGGAAATTCCAACACCCAAGTAGTAGCTATTACAAATTCGATACAAAAAGCAGTTTCTAAAGAACTTAAAGAAAAGCCTTGGCATGTAGAAGGAACAGAAAATGGCGAATGGGTTTTAATGGATTATGTGAATGTAGTAGTTCATGTTTTTCAAAAGCACATTCGTGAATATTACAACATTGAAAGTTTGTGGGGCGATGCCAAAATAACATCTATAGCATATAAATATTAAAAAAATATGTCAGAAAATAAAAATCCAAAATTTAAAGTCAATCCTTGGTTATTCTATGGTTTGGCAGTTGGAATCTTACTTATAATTTCAATGTTTGGAAGAGGATTAGATTTTAGCAATCCAAAACCAACTACATTATCTAAATTTTATCAATTTCTTGATTCTAGTCAAGTTGAAAAAGTGACTTTCACTAATACAACTGCTAATATATTCTTAAAAGAAAGTGCTTTAAAAAACAAAGAGCATGAAAAAGCAAGCAAGGATGCCTTCGGTAATTTAAATACAAAAGGTCCTCACTATTTTACAGAAATTGGTAACGTAGAATTATTTCAAAAAACTATTGAAGA
>Ga0102830_1000507_pt1 | contig 16757 bp, 19 predicted proteins | sample ColrivemetaGS703_FD_84511 | JGI IMG/M metagenome (GOLD analysis project Ga0102830, IMG submission 84511) | Estuarine microbial communities from the Columbia River estuary - Freshwater metaG S.703 | ecosystem: Environmental > Aquatic > Marine > Intertidal zone > Estuary | place: USA: Columbia...
CGTTATTCGTCAAACGCGTCTACCGCGATGAAGCCATGATCAAAAAAATCAGTGATCGCGTTGGTGTTTTTTATACAGAGCTTGAGCGCCGACTTGACGTGATTGTGAGTAATGCAGCATGACCAAAGCCCGTTTCGTCATCCGGTCTCAAGACATTGCCGACAATGCCTGCACGCAGGTTTTGCAGCACTGGCAACGGATGGCGGATGCAGGCAAACCGCTGTGTGTGACGATCCAACGCACGACACGCAGCATTGAGCAAAACGCGCGTCATTGGGCAATTCTGACCGCGTTTTGCAAGACGACTGAGCTAGGCAAACGGTTTAGCCCCGAGACAATCCACGAGCATTTAAAACGTGAGTTTTTGGGCGTGACCTGCCTACCGAATGGGATGCCGATGGCTGTGTCGAGTGCAGATTTATCAGTTGACCGGTTTGCAGAATTTAACGCGCAGTGTGAGGTCTGGATGATCGAAAACGGCGCAAACCCTGACATTTTGAGGTGATGAAGATGAGCAAAGAGCAAATTTGCACGACATGCAAAAAAGTTAATGATGCAGCACCTTTGAGCTTAATCGGCGAGTGCCAAGGCTGCTACGAAAACGCAACTGATCAAGCGTGGTGGGATGAAGTGCGCAAGATTGAGCCGACCAAGCCTGACGCCCAAGAGTACGCCGACGATTACACATTCCGCGGCGACACTGATTACAGCCCAAATGAACAAGAGCAAATGCTCATCACCGATGCACTGCTTGGCTTTGAGTGTGAGATGAGTGATTACGTTAAGACGCTGCAAGCTGAGGTTGAGCGACTAAAAGACAGTAAGTGCGACCTGATTGCGGGCTTAGAGAAAGACAAAAAGTTGCTGCTTGATCAGATGGCCTTCTTACTGACTGCGACAATGGGCGAGCATCTTTCAAAAGACGATTATGACGCACTGGTGATGGACTCGATCAAGATCATTGAGGGCATGACATACATGCCATTTACAAGCTACGTGCATGTCATTAAGGCGGGAGGATAGGACGATGAAAATGATCACCGCAGAACTGACCGGCCTTTCCCTTGATTACGCATTAGCGAGGGCTGAAGGCAAAGAATTCAGCATTGCTGACAATCTGTGCGGTGAAAAACGGGTTTGGTTGCATGGTGGTACATGGGCCTATATGCACACTGATCCCAATATCTATACGGAGTTGATGAACGAACACAAAATGGATGTGACGTGGGGCTGTAGTGGTAAATGCTATGTGCAGCCATCTGGCAATGCTGATTTTGCTTGGATCGGCGGCGAAACCCTACCCGAAGCCGTCGCCCGCTGCGTCGTTGCAATGCGGCTTGGGGATGAAGTCGATGTGCCGGATGAATTGGTGGGGGTGCAATCGTGAACTCAATTCGATTAGCACTCGCAGCCGCCGCGTTTCAAGCGCTTGCCCTGCGTCCTGCGCACGAGCCGCGCAAGATCACTGTCTACCCGTCCAAACCAAAAGACACCGATGCAGATCGCGAACGCATGGCCAAAGCTCAGGCTAAGCGGGAGCGGAAGGCAGCAAAGCGGGTGCGGTCATGAATAGCTACTGCGAACACGATTTAGATCAAGAGATGCAAGACGATTGGGAGGATGAGTGATGGAAATCCTATGTGAAGTTACACACATTGATCTGATCGATGATGAGGACGTGGATGTTAGTGCCGATGCGATCAGTGGCATATCAAGCAATCCGTATATAGATGCCGAGCCGAGCGGGTTTAACGTGCGTCTTGGCGACCTGACAATCGCGCTATCGACAAACTCAGCAATGCAGCTTGTTTTGGTATTGGCAGAGGTGACGGGGTTTGTTGTTCTTGATCCAGAGGAGCAAAACTGATGGACTCAACACCAAAACGAATCCGGCCCAAACAGTTTGCTGAGATGATGGGCTGTGCTGTGGCGACATTGTACCGACGGATTGACAGCGGTCAGATTCAAAAACCAATGCGGGATGGTGGGTGTGTGTATTGGCTTGACTCGTACGTCCGACAGGTAGTAACGCAAACAGACCAACGCTGAAAAAGTGATACAATCAACGGCCGCTTTCGAGTGGCCTTTTTTATTGTTTGTGTCTCGTTTTGAGTATGACAAGCGGTGAATAAGATACGATCCCTATCAATTCAATGACTTGGTGCTTAAATGCTGCTGATGATTGAAAAGTATCATTAGATTCTCATGCCTTCTCATGCTTTCTCACAAGATCAATAAAACCTAAGCGCCGCATCATTTAACATTCTCATAGCTTCTCATGTTTTCTCATGCGTTCTCATTCAATTTTGAGTATGATTTTGGGTATTCCACAAACGTACTCAAAAAATGTCACTTACAGATGCTAAAGCCCGTGCAGCAAAGCCACGCGAAAAACCGTACCGCATAACCGATGGCCAAGGGCTGTGTCTTGAGATCAAGCCGTCCGGCTCAAAGTTTTGGCGGTATCGATACATGATTGATGGCCGGTCAACAATGCTAACGCTTGGGGACTACCCCGCCCTAAGTTTGGCGGATGCACGAGTCAAGCATCAGGAAGCGCGGCTAATCGTTCGGGCGGGCGAATCACCAGTTGATGTAAGGCGCGCAGAAAAGGCGGCGGAACACGCAAAGAACCACAACACGTTTGAGTCGATCTATCGGGAATGGCTGCAAGAGCGCATGCAGGGACGGACTGAGCGGTATTTAGGGCAGATACAAGACGGGATGCGCCTAGACATACTGCCAGCTATCGGACACAAGCCAATACACGAGATCAAACCCGCCGACGTGCTGGCTGTCATCAACTCGACCATGCAGCGCATCAGGGCATCAGGGCGACGAGCTGGCGCTACAGGCGAATCGGCAGCAATCAACAATCGACAGTGGATCGGTGCAGTGTGTCAGTACGCTGTGCAGACGCTACGGGCCGAGATAGACCCGACCCATGCAGTCAGACGTGTTGTGAGCAAGCCAACCATCGAAAACGCACGGGCATTGTCTACGGCTGAGATTAAGGCGTTATTGACGGCCCTTGATCAGTACAACGGCACAGCATCAACAAAGGGCTGTATTGCCCTGCTATTGCTCACTATGACCCGCTCAACCGAGGCAAGGCACGCACGTTGGCAGGACATTGATCTAGACAATGCACTGTGGACCATCCCCGCTGAACTCATGAAAAAACGTAGGCCGCATCTGGTCCCACTGTCACGTCAAGCCGTGCAGCTATTGCGCGAGCATCAAAAATGGTCGGGTGCAAACGTCTGGTGTTTTCCGTCGCCAAAATATCCGGTGCATGCCCTAGGCAATACGACAATAAACAGGGCGCTTGAATACATGCGCTGCGACAACACCACAGGCCATGACTTTAGATCGACGGCATCGACGATATTAAACAGCAATGGATTTAATGGTGACTGGATCGAGAAACAGTTGGCGCATGTAGACGGTAATGCAACGCGTAGGACGTACAACCACGCTGATCACTTACCGGATCGTTCGAGAATGCTGCAATGGTGGGCGGATTATTTGGATGGGCTGAAATAAAAAACCCGCACGATTTGAGCATTGTTAAGAGGCTTGGCGGGGATTGTGGGGAGTATAGCAGGCGACGAATGGTAGATAAATATCATGCAATCACTATTGCAAAGTATACCGTTTGGTATATACTAGGCACATACCGGAGCGATTAGCGCAAACGGATGATCCCAAGGGGACACAACATGAACATGAGCAAAGTTTTCACCCAAGCCCACGCAATGACCAAAGCCGCCATCAAAGCAGGCGACGACTACCGCGTAACTTTCGGTGCGGCAGTAAAAGAAATCATCGCTGACCGCAAAAAAGTAATTCGCGTGACCACCCAACTTGAAGCCATTCGCTTGATGAACCGCTGGACAGTTCGCAACTACAGCTACGTTGAAGCTGACGTATATCTGACTGTTGAGCTGCAAAACGCTGGCATCAACTGCGAAAAAGTATATGTAGATATGAACGAAGGCGAATTCTGCTTTAAAAACATCCGTGCAACACACCGCGCAGGCTTTGAAGGCACTGAAGCACAAATGATCGAAAAAGCTACTGCTGTAACCAAGGCTTTTTTAAACGCACGCAAGAAAGCAATCTAAGGAATACTGACATGAAGCTGAACATGACTAAAGGCGATGCCATCCGCATGATCGAAATTATCGGCGGTACGCGCAAAGCCGCAAGCATGATCAAGAACCGCAATGGGCAGCCTATGGCGCACCCCAATCTAAGCAAAGCAGTCAGCGGCGAAGCCGAAGATATAATAGCCGAATGGCTTGCACAGCAGTTGCTTGATGTTGCGAACGAGAAAATCGCAGAAGATTCAGCATATATATTTGCGCGCTGGTCGGCTGTATGCGATGCAGAAAGAGAAGCACTGAAAAACCAACCACCCCTAGACCCACTTGACTACTGAAACACCAACCAAGAGAGAAAAATCATGGCAAATCTAGTAACAACAATCACCACCCCAGCGCTGCGCGCTAACGTGATCGGCGAAAAGAAGTCGTATTCAATTGCCGTACACTTTGACCGTTTTGATGACGACACCGTGCGCGTTTACGCTGTGTCTGGTCACAACGGCGAAGAAATGAAAGCAATCCGCCCGCGCAAAATCACCCGCACCCGCTTGCAAGCACTGCCAGATGATGCATTTGACCCGCTAGTGTTTGCAGAAGCTGCGTTTGACTTGCTTGATATTGAGATAACCGGACGCGAAGTATAAGGCCAACCACAAAAAACCCCGCACTAGCGGGGTTTTTACTCACACGGCGCACTCATCACACACACGGTCACCGGCACACTGATATGTACAGGGCCGGATAGTGTGCAGCCTGTCATCGGTATGACCGATAGCAGACATATGGTTAGGCGGGTCATAGCTCAAAATGCGGCGAGTCTGTCTCGCCGCGTTCGCGTGGCTTGCCGTCACCGTCCCAGTCCGCACCCCAACGCAGCGCAACGCCCAACTCTTTAGCGGCAGCCAGCATAGCCTTGGCAATCGCATCAAACTTTGACAGGGCTTGCCAGTCAATAGGCCACGGCACTAGATCGACAGCATGCCCCCATCCGTCTGCTTGCTTGCAGTGCTTAGAGTTGAGCGGATTGCGTAGCCATGTAACTTTTGCTGCATGGGGTTGGGCATATTTCGTTGGCACTTTTGCGGCTGCGCATTGTGACGCTGTACGGCCCTTGCCGTAGTTGATGTAGCACTGTTCGGCGCTGCGCAAGCCTTCCAACACTAAAAAATCTTGGCCTGTGATCTGGATGGCGCGTTTGACCACCTTGATTAAATCGGGATGCACGCCGACTAGATTGGATTGTGACCGACTGCCTAGATTGTACTTACTCATTGATCAGCACTCCCCTTAATCCCTTTGCGCAACGGTTCGCCCCAGACCACGATTCCGCAGGTTTTAAAACAAATCACCGACAACATGCCCCACTGCCACCACGCAATCGGCAGCACTGCAAAACTCATTGTTAAAATGCCGGACACAAACAAACACCACAGCGCAATATACGTCGAATCCCGCGACGTATTAACTACGGGTGAGCGCATGAGATTAAAAATATAGACGCTGTAGAATAACGCCACGCTAAAAACCATCAGACGTATATTCATCGTGCGCCCTCCGATTTAATCAAACGCGCCCTCAAAATAACAATCAGCGACGGCCCTGCAACAGCCGCTAATACTGCGGGTGGAATGACCGTGGCGGCCAATGGCGTGACGTTTGACGCTAGGATAATCGCCGCAGAATAACCAACGATTAAACCAGATAGATACCGTGCAGCAAACGACCACGCGCCCGTGTCCTCGTAGCCGTTCGGCGGCGGGATACTAACCCCCAACCACGCACCAAATGGGATGGCGAGTAATAACGAGCCTACGACTAATTCCCACGCCCAAGCGTGAGCAAAGTCCTTGCCCGACGACGCCAGCACTACCGACGGCCAACCCGCAGCCGTTGCGATAATAATGAGCTGTAGCCAGACGTATTTTTTGATTCCCCAAGTTGGATGCATAAAAACTCCATTAAAAGGCCCGCTTGGGGGCCGCTAAAACAAATCGGAAAAACCAGCACCATAGGCAATGAAAAACAATAGCTTAGGGTGCTGGTTGCCCAAGTAATCACGTCTACGCGAGTGTAAGAGTCGCACTGCGCACAACCCCATCCGTCCCCATCAGTTTGATTTTAAGCTGCGTATTGCTCGTAGCTTCAAATACCATCTCGCCGATTATCTCCGGCGTTGACGATGATTTCGGCACAACGACTAGTCCTAATTTGCCGTTAAATTCGGCAATTTTTGCTGCTGTGCCGTCTGGCTCATATGACGTTGTGCCGCTATTAACATATACGCCAAGAGCTGTATATGTTGTATCAAGCCGACGATGACCAAGCGTGATCCATTTTGACGTTGTTGCTACTGACGAGTTAGTAACGCCAAATCGCAACTCTTGCCCGATAACATTGACATTGCCCGCTGCTGACATGTTTGAGTTTATTGTTGCTGATTGCAATCCATCAACTCGACCATGCTTTGGACTCGACCCGACAAATATGGTTTTTGCGATTAGCTCTATATTAAATTTGACGCTTTGATTAAAACGAAGATCGCTGCCAACCTCAATATATCCTTTATATTCCTCGGCTAACAGATACCTGAGTTTGATGCCAGTCCTATACAATTCAACCCGACCTTTTTGATCGTCAGCAGCACCAACGATATAATCAAAAACATCGGGCAGCGTGGCAGGCCCATAGTTTGGCGCGATAATAACTGTGCCTGAGTCGGCCCATATATTGCGCCGATTATCCTCAAAATAAGGTGAGTTTAATTGACACTGCCCCGTGCCTTGATTAATAATACCCGCAGCATCAGTATAATAAGTGCTAGTGTTTGGGTTTGTACCCTTGCCGCAGCTTTCCAAAATCAACCGATCCGCCATAAAATCAGATGGTCGATCTAAATAAACACCGCATCGCGCTCCACTTGTAATATATGCATGATACGCACTAACAGTTGTTGAGCGCTGATTTACTGATGCATCGCGACCGATCCATAGCGTCTCAACACCGCCACTCATTGCAATATTATCAAACTGATAACTAATCGCCTGCCCGATTTTGCACGCATGTTTACTAAATCCGCTGATGCGCAGATTGCGGTGGCATAAACGTCCGGTTGATCCAGTAATGTCTCGCATGTGCAGCAATCCAATCGCCGCAAATCCATCAGCATTCCCCGTCGTTGATACTAACGCAATATCCTGCATCGTAAATGCGTAGCATTTTGCAGTTATTGCGACATAACCATTTTTGTTTGGTGTTGCGTTAATCGTTGTTGCGCCTGTGTCCGCTGCACCGCTACCCAAAAATATAATATTTGTGCGAGCGGCGGGCACTATAATTTCATTGCTGCCAATATGATATGCACCGCCACCCAAATGCAGCTTGTATATATTTGCGGTATTTGCGGCTTGCTGGATTGCCGCCCAATCAATAGAGTCTGACGTGCTAGTGACGTGAGGATAATGAGTCTGCACTGCCGCTAAAGTTGCGTAACGCGATGGAATCCACTCTGCAACTGTGTGCAGCGTGCCGTCACCGATTGCGCCAAAATCTTTGACGCTAACAGAGTCCGTATTCTTGTCGCGCTGCGTCCGCTGTTGCGCGCCGGTAAATGGGGCTTTATACCCACCACCAGCCAGACCACCCGCCGTCACACCATCATGCACATGCAGCCCTTTGGTTTCGGTGTTGTATGTCACCTCACCAACAGCACCAACAAACGCATCATGCGACACTTGATTGCCGCGACGTAAACGCAATTCACTAGACATTAGAGCGCCCCCAGATCAAAACGATTGTTAATGACCGGATCGGAGATAAGCCCACAATCCAGCGGAAAAGAGACATTCATGATCACGTTGTCGATATACGACCGAAGCAAGGCTTCTGCGTCTGCGGTAGCCGCAACAAGTGGCGCAATACTGTTGAATAGGCCATCGGCATAACTGCGCTGTTCGTTGTCGCCAGCAATCCGCGCCAACACCTCGGCAGGTAGATCGACAAGCAACTGACGCAAGTCAGCAAGCAGTGCTGTAGGGCTTGCGCCATCACTAATCTGGAGGGATAAAACAGATTTAAATTTGGTAGCTAATTCCTGAATCGCAAACCATGTGCGATCCACATCTTGATCAAGCGTCTTAGGTACAAAACTATTGGTATTATTTTGATAAGATGTTGGGCGTGATAAATCAGTATTACGCTGAATACACACCATAGCACCGTTAATTGGTGCAGCAGTAAATGTGATAAACCCTTCTGAATAAGACCAGTTTGATGTACTGACTAAATCGTCATTAAAATAGACACTTAGCTGATCTTCGGATTCGACATAAAAACCAGCCGCATACGTTGTGGTTACACCGTCAGCGGCATATCGCGTTAATGTATCTTCGGCTGTTACGGTCATAATCGACGCTCGCTTGGTTAATCAAAATCAAGCGACACCTCGTAGTTGCCGCTATTTGTTCGCCAAGTTTCGCGTGTATCGCCGTTGTGTTTTTTGAGTGTTTTTCCAAGACGGCATGGGCCATCCGCTAATGCGCCCGCCAAACTATCTAAATGGTCATCTTCTTGGTCTAAAACTGCCGGATTAAACTGCCGCATCTGCACCACGGGTTTTGCATCTTTGGTCTGTCCAGCTTCATCTGTTTCTTCAAGTACGCTCATGTGTGCCCACAACAAACCAGATGTTAATGGGGCTTCGATAAAGCCTAGGATGCGTTTGTTCTTGGCTTGTGTGGCATGTATTTCTGATACGCCGCAACTGATCCGACGTGCTTTAAATGCGGCTTTTAGATAATCAGGCAAGTGTGTGCCTACGCCGTTCGTCTCAACAGCAACACGCGTCAACATGAATTGCTCAACAAGGTCACAGATGGCCCAGACTTGGCCGCCTTTAGGCTTGCCGCTGTCGTCGGTCTCTACGGCAGGGCCAGTTAACCCAACAGCGCGATGCCAGTAGTTGTTGCCTTGTTGGTCTTGGAATACGAGGGATACGGAGGAAATATCACTGCTCTTTTTGCCGCCGCTTGGATCCCAACGCATCGCACCTGACACAATCTGGACATTGCCTAGCCACATGGTTGTCTCACCATTGGCGCGACGGATCACGGGTTCGCAGTCATACGGCACAAGGTAATCAGGATTCAAGCGCACGTCGCCAATCGGCTTGGCGTGTAGCTGGTACTGGCTGTCCCATTCGTTGAGCGTATTACACTCTTTGCGACGTTCTGCCATCTCGGACGGGGTAAACCGCTCAGGCCATAACGCACCGCTGTAGCAGTCAATCAGGTTGTGTTCCTGCTCAACCTGTAGATGCCATTTGTTGCCCATAAACCGGATGTGATAATCAACGCCATCGACCAACAGCTTTGCCGTCTTGCCGATCCCAACAAAGATGTATTCAGGACAAAATGGCAGGGTCATTACTGCGCTTTTTTGTTCGTCGCGCTTAAACCGATGTTCTTGATTAAACATGCGCAAGATCAGACAATCCGCCCCCTTTGCTTTGATGTCCTCATACAGCGAGTCATGCGTGTGTGGTGTACCGATCCACAGCTTTACGGCTTCGGGTACAGCAATGTGTACCTGTTCACTTAGACGATGACGCAGTTTTTCCCGCGCTTCTGGCGTGCCGATATTCTTCTGTACTTCAACGTCATCATTCTGGATTTCGTCGGCGCGGGATGATGTGATATTGGACAGGATGCCAGCGGCTTGCATGGATGGGTTGCGTTCGTCTTTGGCGCTTGGCGTCCACCAAAAGTCAATGTCGCCGCGTCCATCACCTAAACCAAGGTGAGCTGTCAGTGGGTGACGACGCAATACGGCGCGGGTATCGCGGGAGCATTTACGCGCCGTCTTGTCTTGGTCACCTTGGTGCAGGATGCGGTACTGGTCGTCATGGTAGTACCGCCATGCGTTATAAATACCGATGATTGTAGATTTAGCATGACCGCGCGGCATCATCAGCAGCTTGGTTCGACTGGGACGCTCAAGGAATTCACAGACCTGTAGGTGAAAGTCAGGCGGATTCCATCCCTGAGTCTCAGCCCAGATCAGGAAAAAGACCGCTAGTGAGACCTTCTCTGTCATTGTTTGCGCTGCGTGTATGCCTCAAACTTTTTATTAGCGCGTGCAATGATCGCTTCGGCTGTTTTGATTTCCTTTTCAGGATCGGGAATTTCTTTACCTTGGCCGCGCATCTGAACAAGTCGCTCGACCGCACAGGCTAACTTCATTCCTTCGTTCGCAGCTTTGGTCAACCATACCCGATCACCGCGCCCTTCTTTGCTGGTGATGTCACACTCACTGTCGGCCATGTCCACCGCTTCAATGGCATGATCAATGGCGATTTCTTGCATTCGCTTGAGTTGTTCTAACTGATCGTCGCGCATAAAAAAGCCCTCCATGTTTATGTTCACATGAAGGGCTGTGGTGTTTTTTGGGTGATTTACTTGGTGACTTTGGCAAATGCCGCACACTCAACAATACCCATGCCGCGCAATACATCTTTGAGGGATTCATGGCCCTCCATTAGTCGCACGGTGTCAATGATCAATTCAGCGTTGGTGAGCGGTCGGGCGTACACCTTGCGCTCTAGCATGTCCAAGGACAGGAAAAACCGCATGTTGTACGCGTCTGGCTGTTTGGTCAGTAACGGCACAATCTGACTGGTGATCAATAACGAAGCTTCGGATGCCAGCATGTTGAGCAATGATGGCGCACCCTCTGGCGATTTTGATTTGATCTCCATCGTTTCAAGGTAGCGTTTTGCATCTTCAAAATGTACGGCCAATAGCTGACTGTACTTAGCAATCCGAAAATGCCGATTGTGACGCGCCCACATCTCAGCACGAATGCCGCGACTGGATTTCGCACGATCCTCTACGATGGCGTGTAGCTCAGCCTGTTGCTCTGGTGTAATGGATTGGCGTTTGTTGACTGCCAACGAAGCAACCTCACGATCCAAAACATCTAAGACCCACTTGCGAAACTCTTTCGCCACTGCGGTGCAGGCAAACATGGCGAGCAAGTGGCAACCGCGAAGACTGAAAATGCGCACCTTGTTTTGCAGATTCTTCGTGACGGTCGAACTGGGGGTCACGGGAACTTCAATAACTTGCGTCATTGAGCCTGTAAACTCATCAGCGTTGCGATCATACAGTTTTCCCACTGCATCATTGTTCGCATAGCCCAAAGCCTGTGCAATCTCTGACGCACGCAACCAGTGCTGACCGTCGCGGTCAGTTACAGTGAATGTAGTTTCTTGAAAAGACAATGCCAAAGAAGTCATGGTGACTTACTCCTGTTTGTGAGTTTTGCCCTTTTTCATCAGGGCGGACGGGAGCTGAAAACCGCAAACAGTCGGCGGGCATATTCCCTGACAAGTCAGGTGTTTTATTAGCCGCACTCCCGTCCATAACTCATACGTCAACGGCCTCGCAAGCCAATCGTAGACATAGGAATAAGACGGTTTGCCATTTGATAGGCAAAATAATAGCCACGATGACGCTGTGACCAAACGCTGTTTGAGGTGTTTTCAGCACCTTCATGCAATGTATGGTGTTTTTTTGCGGGTGTCAAGTCGTTAGGTCGCGACCCACTTCCCACTGGTGTGTTGTGAGATTTAGGCTTGGTTTGATCACGGCAAGTATTGCGCCGTAGGCAGAGATACCTCCTATCTTCCCTGATAATGAGTCTGAACCAACATGCTCTATAAACCCCCATAAAACCAAGTCGCCCTCATGGGGACTGACTACATTAGACTTAGAAAAGCCAGCAACCAAAATCTTTCCATTGTTTGCGGCGACATCAAGTAGCATAGAATGCTGCTCGTGTGTCTGATCAGCAAAGGCAACAATGCCAACGTATGCGCACTTTTCCTTAAGAGGTGGGCTTAAATAGGCGCATGAATACTTAAAAGCATCTTCATTGCTTTTAAAGTGCAGGAAATTCCTACTTTTGTCTTTTGACCCCTGTCTTTTTTTTCTAATCCTAGGGAGGGTAATGCAAAAGAAGAAAAGCAAAACCCCCATCACCCCAATAATTAAGAGTTCAGTCATTACTGCCCCACCGCCTTCTCAAAATCTGGCATGTCATCAGGTGTCATCTCGTCCTGATTCCACCAGTAACTTGTGTCAAATTTCTCGCGCTGGCGTTGTTCTTGTCTGCGCAAGTAGCCGGGGTTGATCATCTCTTGCATTTGGTTAAACAAAAGACGGTCTGTTGCTGCTTTTGTATACCAAAGATTCTGCATGGGCAAGTGGCCCTTGAGTAACTTGTAGGCTTCATTGGCTGCACTGGAATTGCCCTCGCCAGCAAAATCACGATAGCCGCTATTGCCAATCTTTGCCAACCTGTCCATATCGGCAACAATTGGCCCAAGCATGGATGCAGTAAATCCGGTGTTACCTTTGGTCATGCCACCATTGATCACATCACCATAAATGCCCATGCCGCCACCCTTGAGCATCGACTTCCATAAAAAATCAGGACTGGTCATATCATCAGGGTCGCGACCTGCCACAAGGTTGGCCAGTTGCACGGCAATGCCGCCAAAGATGGTGGTGAGCGCCAATAACTTAATGCCATAAATAGCCTTACTTGCCCGTGTTTCCTGCGCCATCATGCGCGTGCCGTGGCGCATCATGAAAGCCGCTGTAAATGACTTGAATTGTAGCAAGCTGCGGAAAAACTCCCCTTGCCAAGTGCCTTTTTCAGTCTTGCCGTACAGCTTGGCTTTTTCCCGCGCTCCCGCTTCCAGCACTGCCAAGCCCTGCTCATCCAGCACATGCGACATTAGGCGACTGGCTGCATCAGTTTTGGCACGTTGGATTGTGTCTTTGTATGCGGCAATGTTCTCTGGTGTGCGTGCAACATCCGGCGCAATCACCTCTAGCACCTTTGCATCATCGGCCCTTAGGATGCTGGTTGCATGTAGGTACTGACTGCCTGCGTCGTCTAGCGTGTCGCTCATTTTCCAGATGCGCCAATCTTGCTCGGTTACACCCGACCCTTCTAAAAACTTCTTGGTGTTTGGATCAATAGCAGACCAGTCCATGCTGCGGGTGACTTCGCCATACTTGGCAAGCAGCATCTTGCTAAATGCCGCCTTATTTGCTGCGGTCAACGCATTGAGACCAGATACACGCATGACTGCTGATCCGGCGCGTTCGGATAGCTTCATGGCTGTATTTGACCAGCCCGACGACTCAACCAAGCCATCATCATTAAAGCGGTTAATACTGTTTAACCACTCGTCAATTCCAAGACCAAGGTCTCGTGCAACAGCACGATCTTTGCTGCTCACCAGTCCTTTAAGTTGCCGCCCAAAAACTTTGCGCACTGCTAGGCCGTGTGCATTAGCTTGCATGGTCATGGTCGCGCCGTCAGTGATTGCTGACATAACAGTGCCGCCAAGCAAACTAGCAACATTCAAATTACGATACGCTCGCCACAAGTTCGCGGTATTTGCGCTTACGGGTTGATTCTGGCCTGTGGCTTCGGCCCATAGCGCGGCATTGCGGCCCTCATGCTTGCCTGCCTTCTCCACATCCTTACCCGCAATCACATCCCGCGCCTTAGCATCGGATTGCAGCATCTTCCACGCGGCTTCGGGGTTTGGCCCCATCACCTCTACCATGGCAATGTCTGTGGTGATTGACCGGATATGACCTGTCATCACGTCCAGCATACCCTTGTCGCCAAAGCGTTCTTGGTAGTCTGCCCACGCTTCGCCGTCCTTAAAGTGGATCATGCGGGATTCGCTGCCACGGTTTGCACGCGCACCACCGCCAAATTTAGGCGTACCAAATTCATGTTTATTTGCACCATCTAAGACGATGCTGTCATACGAGTGGCCCAAAAACTCATTCAACTGCTGATCATTCATCAATGACCCATCTTCATTGACATAGCGGTCACGGTTCAGCATTGGTGCGGTATCTGCCACCCAAGCTGCCTTGCCAGCCTTGGTAATACGGCCTAAGCTATGATGGTGTGGTAATCCCCAATCATCCAATAAACCAACGTCACCGCCAGCACGATTAAACCGCTCTCGTAGCTGTGTGGTCACATCACGCCACGCTTGAGCGGCTGCAATCATCTCTGGATCAGCATTGCGTAGATCACCATGCACTACCTTGGCAAATTCGCGCATCGCTGCCTTATCGCTAATAAAACCAAGCCAGCGGCCATTCAAGGCACCGAAGGCTTCTTGTAGCTGTGATAGTGCTTCGACCCGTACCGACTTGGCGCGACTGTCCAGACTTTCTACACCCGACTTACCATCGTAGTAATTGACCAGCAGGCGATTGATTGCATCTTGTGAGTCAATGCCGCGTGTGGCCATGTCGTCAATGGCGGCTTGGTGTTTTGATGCGGCTAGGATTTGCAGGGCTGCACGCTGTTGCTTCTTGGCAAGCTCTGCCATGATTTGCTTGGCTGCATATTCTCCAGCCTGTGACAGTCGCTCCGACTCAGTTAGACCGCGCCATGCTTGACGGTCTTGGGCTGCCAATTGTTTCTTGGCGTCAATAATCCGCTGTTCAATCTCCTTGGATTCTCCGACCTTGAGCTTACGGCCAATGGCCGACTCGACCGATTTGATGCACTGATCACGCATGGTTACTCTCCGAACTGCAAGGCGCAACTGATCGCCGTTTGTGTGGCTGTGGCTTGTTCTTGTGCCGTGGCTTGCTCTTGCTCAAACTGCTTAATCATCTCAGATGCGCTCATGGTGATTGGTTGGCCGTCTGCGTCTAGCTCACCTGTTGGGATTTGCATATCACGAGACATTGCCACCTGCATAGCGGCTTGTTGTTCTGGTGTGTTCACCGCGCCATCTTGCTGTGCGCCAGATTCGGGCCGCACCGTTGTGCCATCCGGCCTTGGTTGCGCTTGCTGCACTCTTGCTGCTTCAGCCCGTTGCAGCTTAGGTGATAACTTGATCTCCGGCATCTTGCCAAGAGCCTGCTTGGTTTGCACGCCCTCTCTAAATGCTTGTGCGTCTGCCGATCTAGGCTGTCCAGCGCGTTTAACGCTTGGGATTTTTGCACCGCCGTACTGCTCGGCCACTTGATACATGGCTGTTGCAATACCCTTGCGCTGCTGGTCGGGGATCACGTTGACTAGTGGATCAAACCGTGTGCCATCGGCGGTTTCTGATCTTGTGTAGTTCAGGCTGCCAATCATCTTGCCTTGAGCATCAATGGCAACTACTGCGCCACCATCATAAGCATCCTGCACAACGGCCATTTTTACGTCACCAGACTGCACATAGTTGCCATCAGCTACCGCTTGGCGTGCTGGCTGCACAATAGCAGTCTCAAAATCAGGACTTGTGCTACTCACAATAGGATCGGATGCAGCAATAGGCTGTAAGGTGATTGGCTGTGCCGCTTCGGGTCTGGCTGCCGCACTTGGGGCTTGCGAGTCAAAAAGGTCTGTGCGTGCCGGATCAATCGGCATTGGCTCAACACGCAGCTGAGCAACAATATCCTGAGCAACAGTGTCATCAACTCGTGGGGCTGGCGCATCTACGGCCTTCCCACTCCGTGCCATATACTGCTCAATCCGATCTACATAATCAGCCGTTTCTTTAACGCTTGGTCGCTTGCCCTCCATCACCAACTTAGCTTGCTTCATGCCGCCGTTATATTCTGCGGCTGCGGCTAATACGTTGCCGTCATATCGTTTGATCAGGTCGGCCCAATAACGACCAGCAGCATCAAGGCTCTGCACAGGGTCTCTAGGATCGCCCTTGCCGTATTGCTTCCACGTTGACGGGATAAACTGCATGACACCTTGAGCGCCAGCACTGGACACCTGATTGCTGTTACTGCGCTCACCTGCGTTTTTAATGCCTAACAAAATACCGGACGGCAAGCCTAGCGACTGCTCAACATGGGCCGCGTATTGGTCAAGCTCTGGTGCGCTGTAGCGTAAGGCTTTGCGCTGCTCAACATCCATGCCCACCAATCGCGTTGACGGCTGCACTGTCGGCCTTACTGGTGTGGGGGCTGTTGGCTTTACTTGTACCGGTTGGCCACTCACCAGTTGATCTGTTGCTGCATCTAGCGCGTCAATGTGCGCCTGTACGTCTTGCGGCCTTGGCTCTGGATTTGGGTTCAATGCGTGGTCATGCGCTTGGGTCTGCACATCATTGAGCAAGTCGCGCTGCTCAAGCGGCAAGTCTGCCGGATCAATTGCGCCTGTCCTACCCTTACGCATTGCAGCCACACCAGCTAGACCGCCAAATGCAGCGCCTAGCGCGGCATCAATGGTCATAGACTGCGCATCAAGTGCGGCTGGCTGCTTGGCTTGCATCTCTGGATTGTCTTGGTATACCGACTGCATGGCATCGCGGTATCCAACACCAATACTCGTGTTAATCGCCACGCCACTAGCCACTTTTGCGGCTAGGCTCTTGCCAATGTAGGCGGGTAGTTTTGCACCCAAGCCATAGGTTAAGGCAGTCATTGCCGTGGCGTTTGTTGCTTCGGTTGCTGTCGCTCCATCTCGTGCAGCTTTAGCGCCAGCCGTAGCACCCTCACCAGCCATCATCATACTTGGATTGCCGCCACCTGCCACCAATGGCACTACAATACGGCACAGGCCATCGCCGACCTGCACAACCGTAACGGCCTGGTC